>JACCDO010631198.1_pt1 | contig 79281 bp, 79 predicted proteins | sample 7446101 | NCBI WGS metagenome assembly JACCDO01 (sample SAMN15323440, study PRJNA562643) | freshwater metagenome | isolation source: river surface water | place: USA:Blue River Watershed | collected 2017-08-16
AAGAGATTGATGAAATTGAAGTTAAAGAAGAAGTAATTGAAGAAAATAGTAATGTTGAGACTGTCCAAGAAAATAGTTATGTTGAAATTGTCCAAGAAAATAGTTATGTTGAAATTGTCCAAGAAAATAGTAATGTTGAAATTGAAGTTAAAGAAGAGATTGATGAAATTGAAGTTAAAGAAGAAGTAATTGAAGAAAATAACTCAGTAGAAGGAGTAGTAGATGAAAATTCAGATAGAAAATCGGATGAAAATAGATTAAGTAATCATATTATTGAGGAACATAAAGAAAATATATATAGTGAAGAAGATATAATAGATAATTTATTAAATATAATAATAGATGATGTAATAAGTAAATGTGATGAAAAAGAGAGTGATAAGATAGAAAGTGATGAATGTATAGAAGAAAATTAGGTTTAATGAAATAGTAGAAACAAATTAAGTTTTAAGAAGATGAAAAATATAAAATATATAAATATAGTATTTATATATTTTTAATAAAAAATGTTTTATACATTATTATTACTTATTTTTACGGGAATCAGTCTTGTAAAAATAATTTTAAAAAATTTAGATGATATATTATCATTAACATCATTATTTTTATTAAATATAATGGGATTTAAAGTAAATATAGATTCATTACAAAATGTACCAAAGAAAAGTGTAATGGTAATGGCACATACATCAATATATGATGGAATATTTGCTACAATGATATATCACGCTTTTTTTAGAAAAGAAGTAAATATATATTTTATGATAAAAGAAGAATTTGGAATACCTGCTCAAACAATATGTGAAAATTTTTTTCCATATACTCGTGTAATACCAATTAATAATAATTCAATGTTTTCTCAAAATGTTGTTAAAAAAATAGTTGATGAGTTAAAAGATAATAATGATTACGTTTTATGTATTGCTCCTGAAGGAACTCGTAAATTAACAAGTAGAATTAAAAGTGGTTTTTATTATATTGCGAAAGAATTGAATGTACCTGTTGTATTTTGTGGAATAGATTTTTCAAATAAAAGTATTGAATTTACAGAACCTAGAAAAATGGGAAATTCATTTGAAACAGAAAAAATATGGTTTGGAAATATGTGTAAAAAATATATTCCATTATATCCCGAAAACTGTTTTTATACTACCGATTATTATACCCAATCTTCAAGTACAATTGAAGAAAATAATAATTCAACTTTTGAATATCAAAATGAATTACACGAAAATAATTCTTATAATAGTGATTCAGAATCAAAAACAGATTCATATATTTCAAACAATTCCTACATTTCCGATTTATCAAACTAATTTTTTATTATTATATATATATGAAATTATCATATATATATTTATTCAATAATCTATTTCTTAAAAGAAATTTCCACTATCCTCAAAATCATCATTATTTTCTAAACTTTCAATAATCTTTTCTTGAGCATTAATTTGTTCAGTTATATCATCAATATTATCATCATCATAAACATTAAATGATTCAATAAAATTAAGAAATTCTTTTAAAACAGAAATAATATCAGGAATATCTAAATAAATATCATTACAATTACTAATTAATTTACTAAAAACATTAAAAAATAATGTTTTGTCTCCATTCTTACGTTTTTCAAAAAATGAATTGATAAAATCTTCACATACATCATCTTTATTATTTGATTCACAATAACGATACATAATAGAATATAAATATTTTTCTTTCATACTTTCATTTACTTTAGAATATAATAAAATCATATTTTCAACATTTTTCTTTTTCTTTTCATTCATAAAGTTTTCAAATAATTCATCTTCACTACTTTCTTCAGAAACAGGTACAATAGTATTATGTTTCTTCTTTAATATATCTTTACAATCTTGTAAGAAAAAGATTGTTCTTTTATTAAAGAAATCCATATTTTCAATATGAAGTATATAATTATAATATTCATCAAAAATTGGAATATCAAAATAATCAACTATATTATATTTTTCCTTATATGTATTCATTATTTTTAATATATTTAAAAATCCATCAATTTCGATAGATTCAATATGAATATCAATATCATTCATATGTAATAATTTCATACAAACAATATGTAAAATATCAACCGGAATATATTTTTCTAAATACATAATTCCTAATATTTCAATAATAACCATAAATTGACGTTTATGTAAGAAAAATTCTTGGTCATTTTCAATATTACTAAAATTAACATTTTTATTTATAAATAAATCTTGAATATAATTCATAAAATATTTCTTAAAGTTTAATTCGTGAAAAATATTCATTTTCGCATCAATTTCACTTCCAAATATTTCTTGTTTCTTATTTTGAATTATATTATACTTACAAGTCCAAGTATAACGTTTATTTTCTTCTTTAATATTTGCTAAATGATAATGAATTTGTCTATTTGACCAAATTTTATTACATAATTGAATATATAAATGTTGATATTTATTATCCATAACACATTTATCTACAATTTTCTTGACAATAATATCAAAATAAAACATATTGTCGATTTTAATTAATTCATTCATAAATTCAGAACTAATTGTTTTATATGATTCATCACTTATTTTATTTAAATAAGAATCAATTAATTGAGTAATTTTTTCATCAATACTTTTAGGAACATGAGCATTCCAAGATTTAACATTTTTTGTTTTTTGATAATTATTGATTGTATAAGAATAACCAGATTGATTATAATTATTTCCTTTTTTTGAACCACTATTCCTAAAAATATTGTTTTTCTTTGTTTCATCTTCCTCAATTTTCTTATATAATTGTAAGAAATTGAAAAAATTATCTATTTTGTCATCAAATTGTAATTCATTATTACTATTTTTTGATGTAAAATAAAAGTTATCATCAAACTCCGTAATGTGATGTTCGAATTCATTAAAAGATGGTATTAAATCTTTTTGAAATGAAATGAGTGAGGTCGCCATTTTGAAAAGAGAATGAAAAAATCAAATGATGATAGTTTTATAATATAAAAATATAAAAAATTACAAAATTTAAACTAACTTTTATTAGAAAATATTCTTTACATTAAAAAAATTTTATTTTTTTTTCTTTAAAAAATATTTTTTAACTCTTTCTTATATAAAATCCTTATATTTTACATATTTTGAATATTTTTTTTAAAGAAAAAATTATTTTTTAAAAAAAGAAAAAAAAAGAAATTTTTAATATAAAAGAAATTTTAGATTAAAACTATATATAAATAATAATATATATTAATAATAGTTTATATATAATATTTAATTAAAATGGATAAAGATAACATTTATTTTGAAACATCCATTATTAAAAAAGTTATTGTTGAACCTCGTTATTTATCATCACATTTAGATGAATATATTTTAAAATCTTTAAAGAAAAAACACGAAGGAAAATGTACTCACGAAGGATATATTCAAGAAGAATCAATACAGATTATTAAAAGAAGTGCTGGATTATTATATGGTAGTCATTTTACTGGTGATATAACATATAATGTTTTATTTAGTGCGAAAGTATGTAAGCCTGTTATTGGAAATACAATTACTTTTCAAGCAATGGATAATAATCAAATGTGTGTATATGGTATTTTAGGACCTATGAAAATAATTGTTCCTAGAGAAATGCATGACGATGTTGAAATTAAAGAAATTATTAAAATTAAATCAGGTGATAAAGTAACTATTGAAGTCATTGATGTAGGAATTGTTCCAAATGTAAATTATATAAGAATAACAGGAAAACTTCTTCTTCACGAAAGTAAGAAAAATAATAATCTACAAAACGCAAATGCTTTTGTTTCTACCACCATTGATGATGAAGAAGAAGAAGGTGTTGTTCAAAATAATAATTATGTAACAACAAATAATGAATCCGATGATTCTGAACAAGATTCCGATGAAGATTCTGAACAAGATTCTGATGAAGAATCAAATAGTGATGAAAGTGAAGATATTGAATTATCTGATAGTGATGAAGAAAAGGTTGAAATTAAAATGAAAGACCCTACTAAAGAAGATGGAAATGAAGAAGAAAGTGAAGAAGAAGAATATGAAGAAGATGAAGATCAATATAGTGATTCAGAAAGTAGTGGTGGATATGAAGATTAAAAACATTTATTAAAAACATTTATTAAAAATTATTTATAAATAAAAAATTATTTTTTTAAAAATATTCGATTAAAAATAAAAAAAATTATATATTCTTAGATTAAAATAAAAACACGAACCTATGAATAATTCATTATTTGAAAAGTTAGAAATTTTATCAAAAAATGTTGTTTCATTTGAAGACCAAGATGATGAAGAACAAGAAGATTTTCAATTATTTGTTGATTCTGAAATAGTTCAAAAGAAAAATAAACAAAAGGAATTTTTTTTAAAGAAAAAGAAATTAATCGAAAATATTAAAAAATTATCAAAAGAAGAACATATTGAAATTTTTAAAATATTTCTTGAAAATAAAGTAACTTATTCAGAAAATAATAATGGAATTTTTATTCCATTAAATCAAGTAAATGAAAAAATAATAGATAATATATTTAAATATATTGATTATATACAAGCAAAAAAAATGGATTTAATAGAAGATGATTTAAAAATAGTTGATAAAAAATTATTATTAGGTTCATGTTCTAAAGAAATTGTAAATAATTTTGAAATTAATAAAAAAATATATAAAGAATATGAATTTCAAGATAATCACGAATTTATTATGAATGAAAAAATAAATACTTTATTAAAAGATATGAATACCCAAGATATTGACCCATCAAAAATATCCTTAAAAAGAAAAAAAAATAAATATTATGGAAATATGGCAAAATTAATAAATTGTTTTAAAGAACAAAAAGAAAGCAATCCCCAAAAAACATCCATTAAAACAAAAGAAACATTACCTTCTTAATTATATTTTTTAAAAAATATTTTAATTATTTAAATAAAATAATTATTATTTAAATAATAATAAAAAAAGATTTTAAAATAAAATGAATATAAAGGAAATGATATAATAAATATAAAAGTATATTTATTTTATATAAAATTTGAAAATATATATTCTATATTTTTAAAAATGAATTCAAGATATTCTAAGAAAGAGAATTATGATCCAAATCCTTTAACATTTGATATGTTGATGAATACTTTACAAATAAAGCAAAGTATATTACCACAATCATTTTTTAAAAATATGGATTCATTTGAAATTGAAGATGAAACAAAATATTTAGATTTTTTAAAGAATACAGTTTTTGAAGAAATAAATGCGAAAAAAGAATATAAAAAAGAACCTAAGAAAGAAGAAACAATTCAAACTTTTTCAGCAACCTACAAATCTTTACACGAATTATTAGGACCTGTTTATACAACATATTTACACGAAAGAAGTAATAAATCATTACATTATCGATTTTTAGATTCATTATTTCATATATTGTATAATGATTTTTGGAGAAAAAAAGAGCACGAAAAACATAATTTTTTTATACAATGGACAAAAAAAATAAATACTGACTTTTCCGATAAAGAACTATATTATCACTTTAATTACAGCAAAAATAGAAAAATGAAACGAGAAAATATTATTAAAGTTTTAAATCAAGTTTTAATTGAAAAATGTGATTATGAAATATTTCATACATATATTCAATATTGTTTTGATGTACTTAATATGAGTGGTATTATTTTACATATTAAAAATGGAAATATTGATTTTGAAAAATCCGAAATATATCATTATAAAAATATATATAATCCATTAAATCCATTAGGAATCATATATTATGATAATGGTGTTTATTATCCGGTTTTAAGAAATGATAAAAGTATATCTATTTTTAATATGTGTGATGAAGATGATTATGAAATTGTAAATACTTTATACAAATATATGAAACAAAAACCTATTGACTCATTTTTAAAAGACCTTGAAAATACTTCATTACATTCACCTATGTCACATTCATCCATCTTAAACATTATGGAGAATGAAAATATTGAAGAAAAGATTCAAACAAAAGCAGTAGAAGAAAAGGTTCAAACAAAAGTAGAAGAGAAGATAGTAGAAGAAAAGGTAATTGAACAAGTAGTAGAAGAGAAAGTAATAAAAAAGAAGAAATATAATATGTATAACCTTGATAAAATGAAAATAGATGATATTCGAACATTATGTGAAACACATAATATATCAATAAAGAAGAAATCCGAAAAAACAAATAAAGATATTAATAAATTAAAAGGTGAATTAATTACTGATTTATTAGAAATCAATGAATAAAAAAATATTTCTTAAATAAAATAACTAAATTATTTTTTAAATAATAAAAATATAAATAAAAATATTTATATTTTTAATGTAAAGGAGTTAAAATAATATAACAATAATATAATAGTATTTCTATATATTTTTTATAATATGGAAGTTGAAAAGACATATTTCAACAATGTTCAATCTTATATTGAAAAGGCAAACAAAGATGAAAATCTTGAATTAGAAATTCGTTTTTGGAGTGATAATTTTCAGAAGATTGAAGTAAATGAGGATAAATTTAAGAAAATTTATGAATATTTTACTTTTAGTAAAAGTAATGATGGATTAGGTTTTACATCAAATATGGTTTCAAATTTAGATATTACAATATCATCAAATAGTGATAATATTACTTCTCATTTAAGTAAAACTCGTATTACTATTCCTGAAATGGATAATATTAAAAAATATTGGTTAAAAAATTCATTAGATGATATTCCATATGTAATTATTGAGAAAAGTAGATTAGAAAAAATAGATATCCACGATTATTCAATCCGCGTTTCATTAAATGAAGAGTTACCACAAAAGAATATTTTAAATAAAAATAAGGAACAATTAACTGGAAATGGTAATAATAATAATAAGTTAAATAAATATTATCGTTTAAAGAATCGTTATGAAATAAAAAGTGATGATGGATTATTTTCATTTGATTTAACATCTGTAAAGAGTGGAAGTGGTAAAACATTTCGGGAAGCAAATGTATTAAAGAATATTGCTTCATATGAGATTGAAATAGAATATATTGGAAACAAAAAGGATACTAAAACAAAGGAAACATCTGAAAATATAACAAAAAAGTTATTTGAGTATGTACATAGTATATTATCTATATTAAATGAAACAAGTGTAATATTAAAACAACAAATTAAAAAGGATATTATAGATTCTTATTCAAATTTAATCAATGTTCGAAATGAAAGTATTTATGGTAATCCAGTTACTATTCATAGAAGAAATTTAATTAAAAGTAAGAATGTAATGAATATATTGGATAAATATGCGGTTTCATTAAAAGCGGATGGTTTAAGAATGGCATTATTTGTGTATGGTTCAAATAAAGAGGAATATAATGGAAATATTTATTTAATAGATATTAATCAAAATATTATTTTTACAGGATATAAAGATGAGAAATATGTAAATACAATGATTGAAGGAGAATATATTCATATGAGTAATGGAACTGGATATGAATATTATGCTTATGATATGTTGTATGATAAAGGGAATGATATTCGTAGAAGACAATATTTCAATAATTATACGGAGGAAAGTGTAAGGTCAAGGTCATATTATTTAGATAAATTTATTCAATCAACTACGAGAAAACCAGTTGGTGAATATCAAATATTAATAAAAAGAAAAAATTATAAGGTAGTATCAACAAGTGGGGATGGAACAGATATATTTGATAAAACAAAGGAAATATGGAATAGTCGATTTAATGAAACGTTTTATGTAGATGGAATGATATTTACACCGATGTTTGAGCATTATCCAAAGAAAGGTGGAAGTTGGTATTCATTATTTAAGTGGAAACCGGAGAATTTAAATACGATTGATTTTTTGATAAGTGTAGTAAAGAATGATTATGGAATGGAGATGAAATTTCCATATATTGAAAATGTAGTTGAAGGAGAAACGAAATTAAAACAATATAAGAAAATAAGGTTATATGTAAGTACATTAAAGGATGCTTTTGATAGTGTAACTCGTAAGGAAATAAAACGCAAAGAAAAAACATTATTTAATCCATCAAATTTAGATGAAGAAGGAGCAGCAGCATATAATACTTGTTATGTTTTTGTTGATGAAAATGATAATATAATATGTGAGGACCCAATTAGTGGTGAAAAAGGAATTGTTCAAGATGATACTATTGTTGAATTTGGTTTTGACCCAAAACGTGAAAAAGGTTTTCAATGGGTACCTTATCGTGTAAGACACGATAAAACAACATCTTATAAAAATGGTCGTCAAGTTTATGGTAATTTAGATAAAACCGCAAATGATATATTTGTATCATTACAATATCCAGTTACAGAAGAAATGATATTAACAGGAAAAGTTCCTCAAGATAGTAGTGGAGTAGTAAATGCTCCATATTATAAGGGATTAGATGGAACAGGAGAAAATAATGTAGAACGTTTTCCATATCAAAATTTCCATAATTATCATATTAAATCATCATTATTTAAACAAGTAAATCCATCATTAATGGTAGGAACAAAAGCACCATTAGGAAAATTATTAGATTTATGTTGTGGAAAAGGTGTTGATGTAATGAAAATGAAAACAGCATTTTATGCGGAAATTGTTGGTATGGATATTGATTATGATAATATTAAATTTGCTCAACAATTTTATGATATGCGTATTCCAAGACCAAAACCAAAAGCATATTTCATTCGAGGTAATGCTGGAGAATTAATTTTTCCAAATCAAGATGCGGCATTTACACCAGCAGGAAAATTACAAATGAAAGATTTTATTCCAAATAAATATAATTTTGATGTAGTTAATGTTCAATTTGCTTTACATTATTTCTTTGAAAGTGAAATTAAATTAAGAACACTTATTCAAAATATTAATGATAATTTAAAAATTGGAGGATATTTCATTGGAACTTGTTTTGATGGTGAGCGAGTTCATCAAATGTTAAAGGGAGTAAATGTTGTAGAAGGAAAAACATATTCAGGAGATACATTATGGAAGATTCAGAAAAAATATAGTACAACACGTATTGCTTTTGATAGAACAAAACCTAATTATGGAAAACAAATTGATGTTTTAGTACATTCTATTGGAAATGTTCATAGTGAATATTTAGTTAATTTTGAATATTTAGATGCGATTATGGAAGAATATGGTTTTGAAAAAGTAATGGTAAAACCATTTAGTGAATATTATGAAGAATTATTAAAAACTGAATATACAACAAATAATGTTGAAAAATCAAAAGATTTAGAAATGGCAAAGAAAATGAGTGAAGAAGAAAAACGTTTTAGTTTCTTAAATAATGCTTTTGTTTATAAAAAACTTGATAATTCTTCTGACAAATTATTTACTTCATTAGTAACTAAAAAACGTGATGCTATGAAAAAAGAAGAAAAGAAAAAATTAGCAAATCAAGATGTTGAAGTATTAGATGAAGAAACAGGTCATTTAGAAATTGAAGTCGAAAAGAAAGAAGAAGAAGAAGAAAATGCTTCTTTTGAATCTGAAAATAATAATGAATCTGAAACCGAAACTTCAAATATTGAATCTGAAACATCAAATAATGAAACCGAAACATCAAATAATGAAACCGAAATAATAAATACTGAAAAAGAAATAACAAATAATGTTTCAGTAATATCAAATAATAATACAACAAATAATACAAATATAGAGGAAACATCAAATAATAATGTGGAAAGTGGTAATGAAGTAATGGATGAAGTAGAGAAAATGGATAATGAAATGAAGGGAGGAAAGAGTAAAATGAAAAGGACGAGTAAGAAAATTAGAAAGTGATAAGTTTAGAAAAGTAATAAAAAATAAAGTGTTAAAATAAGAATTTTTTTAATAATAAATTAATATTAAAAAGAAATGAATCATTTATATATTTATAAAAAAAAGAATATAGAAGAAGAAGTTATTATTCAAGATTTTGAATTAGTTTGGAAAGATAAAAAATATTCATTATTTTTTAAAAAATATTATGAAGAAATAAGTAAAGAAAAAGAAAATATAGATAAACTTGAAAATAATGAATCTTGGGACAAAATGAAAAAAATAGGTAATCCATACGAATTAATTTATACAACATATCATCGAAAACGAAAAAATGACAGTATTAGTAAATATATTCCATTAAGTCGTTCTTATTTCAAAATGTGGGAAATATATAATAATTATCCTATTTTTAAATACTTTCCTTTACAAACAAAATTCCATTTTGCCCATTTAGCAGAAGGACCCGGTGGTTTTATGGAAGCATCTTATAATTATTTAGAACATATTCGAGAAAAGAAAATATTTGTTAAAGATATGTATGATGGAATTACTTTAAAACCTCATAATGAATATGTTCCAGATTGGAATAAAATAAAAAAAATATTTAATAATAATTCAAATATAAGAGTAACTTATGGAAATTTATATCATTATAATGATGTTTTAGAATATGTTAAATTATTTGAAAATAATAAAGCACATATTGTAACAGCAGACGGTGGGTTTGATTATTCATCCGATTTTAATGGACAAGAATTAAATTCGTGTCAAATTATATATTCTGAAATAGTCATTGCTTTAAAAGTATTAATTAAAAATGGTACATTTATATGTAAAGTTTTTGATTTATTTTCAATACCAATGTTACGAATGATAGAATTATTAAATAGAAATTTTGAATATGTTTATATATATAAACCAGAAACAAGCAGACCGGCAAATTCAGAAAAATATATTATATGTATGAATTTTTTAGATAAAATGGATGAAAAAACAAAAGATAATCTTTTAACAAAAATTAAAATTTGGAATGATTATGTCGAAAAAAAAGACCCAAACAATGAAAATAATTTTATTGATTTTAATAATATTTCTATTCATCGTGATTTAATTTATTCCTTAAATGATTATAATAAAGAATATATTGAAAATCAAAAAGTTTCTTTAAAAAATACTATTGAAATCGCCAAAAATAATCCTTCTTCCATTATCGAAAAAAATAGTTATGAATCTCTTATCAAATCTCAAGTTCAAAATGCTTATAATTGGTGTATTAAATACAATATTCCCATTAATGATGAAAGTATGTATTGGAAAAAATATTCAAATTCTATTAAAAAATAACTCTTTCCTATTTTTTTATAAATATTCTTTACTATTTATAAAAATTATTTGTTACATAATATATATTTTGTTAAATAATGTTTCCCAAACATTATATATAAGAAATTTTATTCAGAATGTAAGAATTATTTTATAAACAATGTGTGGGAAACATATATTATAAATTACTTAAATAAAAAAAGATTATTTAAATTACTTGTTTTAATATTTTTGCGGAAGTATAAGCATTTAAAGTAAATAATGTTTGTTCTTCACTACTTACACTTCCATTTCGCATTGTTTCAAATGGATAATTCATAAATGGTTCATACATATTTGAAAAAGTTTGTACTGCGGAAGCGGCCAATAATTGTTCTTTTGTTGGAGATGGAGGAACAAAAACCTCTCTTGAAAAATTATGAATTAAAGATTTAAATGAAATAATTGTTCCTGTATTCATATCTTTCATACCAAATGTATAAGGTTCTCCTTCTGATATAGGGTCCGCAATTTTAACAAAAGATGCTTTCTTTACATCACCTTCATATGTATATGTTCCATTGACTGTTTGACGGATTTTTTCAATATCTGGTTTTGGCATTGTTTGTTGTAATATAGTATATAAAGCACTCATAAATTTAAATATATTTGTTATATCAATTATTGATTGGTCAATTCCTTGTATAACTGTACTATTTATTTGTCCTGCTGTTACTGCTTTATTAAATATATCAAGATTTTCTTGTTTAAGGTTTTTTAATTTTAATACATTATTTATATAATCCGCTGTTGTACCTTGTACTAAAAGTGTATATATGTTATTATTTGTTACATAATTTGTTATTATACTATTATATGTATTTGTTAATTCAATCATATCTGATGAAAATGATGTTGCTAAAAGATTTCCATCTTCCGTTGTTGGAAGAGGTACGATGTTCAAATCATACATATAATTATAATAAGGTACTATACTTGAATTACATATATCATAAAAAGAATCAATATCATCTGCTAATGAACGTAATTTATCAAGATCATCTTCATTACCAATATTTTCTTCATCTGTTATAGTTGAAACGGGTGAAGGAATATTTAATGCGTTTAATTTACTAATATAACTATTTTTTAAAGAAACGTCTGAAACTAAACTTGATTCTACTTTTTTCATTTCCAAATAATAAGTATTTAATAATGTAGAAAAACTATTTGAATTACTTAAATAATCTCCTATTTTTGTTTTAAAATTCGCATCATACAAAAAAGATGGGTCCGCTAATAATTTATCAAATTCTGGTTTTGCCGCATTCGCATTTGCCACGGATTGTGTAAATAAATCATAATATAATCCTATTTTTAAATTATTTGATAATAATTGTGAATTTGTTAATGATTCTACTAACGTTTTTCTTAATAAATTTGAATTATCTCCTACCAAATTTAACGCATCATCCAATGTAACTTCTTCACTCGGTCTTGTTTCTATATTCTTTAATGAATCAGGCACTTGTCCCATATCAATATCTAAAAATTGACTTTTTAATAAATCAGTTTGATTTTGAGATGAACTTAAACCATATGCTGATTTATTTGTATCTGGAAATAATGTTGCTATATCTTGTGTTTTAGATTCTTCTGATGAAGTAAAATGTTCAATATTATTTTTTGATGAATATAAAGATAAATTTCTTTCTAAAAAATTATAGGATTCTTTTTTAGGAGATTGATATGTTAAAAAATCAATATAAAGAAGATCTTTTTGATTATCTTTTTTTATTTGATTTTTATTTACAAGAATACTTTCTTTATTTATATTTTTAATATTTGAATTTTGATATTTTTCTATAAACTTTTCTCGAATACACTCTTTCTCATCGAATTTATTTTTTTTTAATAAATAATAAATTATATAAAATATAATTAATATTAATAATATATAAAATATATACATTTTACACTATTATTAAAGAAGATTCTTTTTTATCTCTTTTAACACTTTTATTAAAAAATAATTATTTTTTAACAAATTATATATATTTTTTTATTTAAAATTATATTTTCCAGCAAATTCATTATAATATTTTTGACCCATTTCTTTATCTGCTTCATCATTTGAAATTTCTTGTGATTCAATTTTTCGCTTCATATCTAACATTTCCTTTAAACGATACATAGGAAAACCAGTTGGATTTTCAATAATTGTAAAAAATAAACTAGGACAATTATAATGAAATTCTCCAAACTTTTTCATTACATTGATTTTATATTCTTCCATATTTGTTCTTCTTAAATTTGATATGGATGGAACTAAAGTATAACGAATAATTTCTTTTACAATAGATTCAATTTCATCTGCTTTATAAGAACGTTTTTGATATTCATTTTCAGGAACTTCAAAATTATGTAAATTATTTTCTTCTTTTTGACTCATTTTATATCTATTATATTATAATAATAATAATTTCTTTAAAATAAAACGAATGAAAGTTTTGTTTGAAAAAAGAAATAAATATAAAAATATATAATAGAATTTGTTTATTTATAATGTTTTTAGAAAATATATCTTGGAAATACAAAATTATTTTATCTATTTTCTTTCTTCTCCTTTTTTATTATCTTTTTCTTAAAATAAAAACTGCCATTCACATTGTTTATAATCAAAATAATAATCTTGAACATTTTCAAGATAAACTTGATTATTCCATTGAATATGTTTTAAATGATTATAATGAAAAAGATGATGATATTTTTGATAAAGAATATGTTGATTTATATTCTATTGCTTATCACGATTTACACGATGTTTCCCGTGATGCCAAAGTTATTCAAAAATATATTCCAAAAGATTGGGATAAAGAAAAAGTTTCTATTTTAGTAGGAGGATGTGGTGTTGGAAAAGTTCCAAATTATTGGAAAAATGATTTACAATATAAAAATGTTGTTGGTATTGATTTTTCTAAAAATATGTTACAAAAAGCAGAAAATTTATATCCTTCCATTCAATATATTCGCGGAAATTTAGTCGATTCTAAAGTTTTTACCGCAAATAGTACCCATTTATTTATTATGGATGAACGTACCTTATTTATGAATCATATAGATGATATGAAAAAAATTATTCAAAATGTCGCAAATACTTTAATGGATGACGGTTTATTTGTTTTACCCGTTTTTGACAGAAATAATCTTCAACTAGCATCTCGTTATTATTCTTCTAACTATATTGACCATTTAGGAATTGTTCATGGATTTACTTATTTAGACCATTTTTCACACGATTGTTGGTATATTCCTGATATTGATAAAGAAGAAGAAAGAATGGAAGAATTAATGTTATATTTTGATAAATTTGTTATGAAAGAAAATGGTAAAAAACGTATTAAATCAACAATGTATTATTTTCCTACTAAAACAACTATTTATGACCTTGTTTTATCAAATGGTTTTGAAAAATTATATATTGAACCTATTGGAACACAAATTGTAGGAGGTTATGAATTAGCAATCTTTAAAAAGAAAAAAAGTAGTATGTCCGTTTCCGAAATTCAAAATAAAAATTAATTTATTAAAAAAATAAAATTTCTTTAAATAATAAATAATTATTTAAAAAATAAAAGATTCGTTTAAAAAATATATTTTTAAAAAAAGATTAATTAGATAAAAAGAAAAAAATGGATTCCGAAGATTCAATGAATGAAGCAAATCGTGTTATCGCAATGAACCCATCCGGTGTCATTGAAACATATGATAATGAAACAAAAGATGTTGAAAGTGGTAATCGATTACAATGTACTGGTGACGTTTGTTATGTAAATGATGATGTAACAGAATCAAAAACCAATTATATGAATTATATTTATATAATTTTAAGTATAATCATATTACTTGGTCTTGGATATTTAGCATATAAGAAATTTGTTTGTAAAGAATGAGCATTTAATTAAATATTTTATGAATAAATATATTACTAAAATATAGTATAAAACAAAATGGCAAAGAAAATTTCTCTTCAATCCTTAAAAGATGATGCTACAAAATTCCTTACAGCAATGACCAAATCCACTAAAAAGAAAACTACTTCCAAAAAAACTCGTTCTTCTACAAAAAGTACTAAAAAAAGTTCATCAAAAAGAAAACAACGTGGTGGGTGAGGTGGTGCTCCCGTCATTAAAACACGTTTTGATGACGAATAATTTATAAATTTTTTTATTGATATTTTTTATTGATATTATACGCTCAAATATAGAATGATGAATATTTTTTAACAAATTCTAGAAAATATTTTGATATTATATTTTCGATGCGTTTATTTTTAAAAAATAAACCTAAATATATTATAATATATTAGTAAATATATTATAATTAAAAAAATGAAAAATGAAAATGTTTCTATTACAAATTTAATGAACGCTCCAAATAATGTTTTAAATAATATCCCAAACAATCAAAATAAATCACATAATAAAATTAATCATTCTTTAAAAAATCTTTCTACAAATAATAAAATTAACAAAAGTAAAATAAATAAAAGTAATAAGAAAATAATGATTGAAAAAAAATATACTTTAGTCGATTTTCCAGAAGAAGGTAAATTATATGGTGATTTTAAAGGTAAAACTCCATTACAAGCAGCAAAAAAAGCATTTACACAACTTGCTCGTTTGTCAAAATTAAATAATAGTAATGGTAAATTTATTGTTTTTGTAATTCGTGAAAAAAAGAATATGAAGAAAAATGGTTCTTATCGCGATTTTAAATACATCGGTCAAAGAATAAAATTACCAAATCCTATTGTTATTAAAATGGGAAATAAAAATATTACTTACCATTATCAAAATGTTGTAAATCGTTATAAATCAGATTCTTAATAATTTAATTCTAATAAATAATTTTGTAATCTTTTTACATATGACTCTATTTTCTTCCAATCGTCTAAATAATATTCACTATAATGCTTTTTATCATCTTGTATTCTTATATTTTTCTTACTCGAATAATGCCATATTAATCCCTTTACATAATCTTCCCTATTTTTAAATATATCATATTCTTCCACTATATATTCAATTATTTCCGGAATACAATGAAAATCAACACTTTCTATTATCCATTCTTTTAATCCTAATGTTGAAATACTTCCTAATGATATCGGTCTTATTTTTGTTACATAATAATTTTTATTTAACAAATAACCATTTTTATGTATATATTTCGCACAATTTTCTAACATTTCCATATCACAATTCATTCCTCCATACGACTTTCGCAATTCTAATGCGTAACACATATTTTTAATATCTTCTCCCTTCTTATTATATTCACACAAATAATACGATAATATTCTTTTCTCATATTGTGTTTCATATTTATTATATAATTTATTTTCACTCATTACATACACAACTCCCATTAAATATTCAATAACATATTGATTCGCAACAAAATCATCAAAAGTATATGCTATCATAAACCAAATAAGAGTTGGGAAAACATTATGTAATATAGTATCTTCTAACATAATAATAGGCAAACGTCTAAGAAAATCAGTTATATTCAGTTTTAAATAATGATATGCTGTACAAACAGCAACGTGAGAATCACCACGACGAATTGCTTTTTGAAGTTGGGATTTTAATAATCCTATATTTTTATACTTTTTTTCTTTTTCTAGTTTAAATGTTTCATCCTTATGAATATATCCACATAAAACCATTTCAAAACCATATTGAACATCATTCCAATGAAATGTATGTTCAAAATTGATACGTTTTGGTTTATTTTCTAGAAATTTTGCTTGAAATAATGGTTTTTTATCTTCCCATTCTAAATAAAAATATTTATGAATTTTATTATGTTCTTCAACATTTGATTCATTTGTTAAAGAATCTTTATTTTTATTAAAAAAAGATAAAAGTGAGGTTTGTTTGCTCATCTTAGATTATTTTATCTTTTTCTCTTTATAAACATATTTCTTTTTTCATTTTTACTTTTTCTTTATAAAAATATTATTTTATAAAAAAATATTTAACTCTTTATTTTTTTCGTTCCTCATTTTCTAAAAAATGTTTTCTACATACCGCTTCATATATATCTCCACTTCCAACAATTGTTTGACTTTCATCCAATGTTGTTCTCATTGTAAAAACTGCTGGAGTACCATTACAACATCTTTTACATAATGCGGTTAATTTAACAACCTTTTCAGCGTGAGGAATTAAACGCAATACATCACCAAATGGTGCTCTACGGAAATCTCCATCTAAACCACCCGCAATAACGTGTTTCCCATTATCACACCATTTAACAATATTATCATAAGCATCTTTAAAAAATTGTAATTCTTCAATAACAATAACATCCGCATTGTCAAATTTTGTTTTATATTTATCTTCATATACTTCACTTAAAGTATCTATTATAATACAATCATCATAACTCATTTTTGTATGTGTTGTTATAGTATTTGAACCATAACGATTATTTATACTATGATTGATAACTAATACATTTTTATTTAATATTTCATAACGTTGAATTTGACGAATTAACTCTGATGATTTACCAGCATACATAGGACCAATGAAAAGTTGAAGACTCATTTTTTAAAAGTTTGCTATTTTAGGTTTTCTATTTATAAAGATGAAAAAATCTTTATATTCAATTTTACATAAAAAATTCTTTTATTTTTTATTTAAAAATTTTATTTTTGAAATTTTATAAAGTTTGCTTATAATAAATAGTGTTTATTTAACAAAATATGTAATAATATATAATAAAATAACTTCCATATAAATGTATTTAGATATCATCATTATATTTATCATTTTTGAACTTGTTACTCCTTTCTTCATTAATTGTGAAATCTCTTCTTCAAAATCTTTTGTACATTTATCACACATATCTTTTATTACTTTTAAGTGATCTTTTAATTTATCTGTACCATTTCCATCAAACGTTGATTTTACATTATCAAAATAAGTAGATGTTATTTTAAGAATTGTTTCTTCGGTTTCCCTTAATTTCTTTAAAAACATATCTATTTTTTCATCTTTTTGGGATGATAATACTTCAAAAACATATTCCATAAAAAATTCATTTAAATTATCTTTTACTAATGATGCTCTATTGATTTTATTTTCCGTTTTCTTATTTTCTAATGCTTTCATATTTCCTCCAACTGGAATTTGTTTTTGATTTATTGTTTTTTCAACAACAAGTGGATTAAGATTTGTTTGAACAACTGATGGAGTAGGAGTTGGTTGAAGAACAGGTAATGTAGATGATTGATTTGGTAAAACAGGTGGGGGAGTAGGTTGAACAACAGGTAATGTAGATGATTGATTTGGTAAAACAGGTGGTACAGATTGATTATTGGCACCACCTTGAAGTTTTGGAGGAATTAAACTACCATATTTAGCACGATATTTTTCAATTTTGTTTGATGGAATATTTGAAAAACTGATTTCACCTTGAGATAATTTAGACATTAAATTAGAAACGTTTTGAATATTTTCTTTATTAATTTTATTAATAAGTTTGGATGTATTTAAATTGGAAGGAATATTTAAATTTCCGAACTTTTCACCTTTTGTCATTTCAATAATGGAAGATAAAGTATGTTTTTGAGATTCAAGTTTTGCTTCTTTCACAATATTATTCGAAACAATTTTTGGAAATAATTCTTTTCGGGTATTAATATATTTACCAATTGATTTCATTACATTTATTCCTATATCTGGACTTATTGGAGGGTTTGATCCATCATTAATAAAATCATTAAATGTTTTAATAATTTTGTATAATGGGTCGTTTGAATATAAATCATAAATAGTACTTTGGATATTATTTTTTTTGTTAATTTTTGTTCTTATAGATTCTCTTTGAAGCAATGTAGTAAAAATATCTTCTACATTTTGTTCAAATGGTTTTACTAAAGAAATAATTTGTTTATTTAAAGTATCTTTTTTTGTTATTAAATCATTTAAAGTAGTCATAAGTCCAGTAAAACGTTCGGAATAAACTTTACGTGAAGATGCCATTTCGGTAATGTTTCTTGGACCTTGTTCAATTAATTTTATTCTTTCTTTTACTTCATCTAATTTATTTTTTATTTTTTCATGATTTTCTTTTTGTTTATCAATAGTATCTAATGTTTTCATAATATTATTAAAGTCCGTCCTAAATGTAGTTAAAGCAGCAAGTTTTGTTTTATTATTTGCTCCACCAGTTCCTTTAAAATAAATATTTATTCTTGTTTTTAATATTTTTGATATTAAACTATTTTGAATAGAAAAATCTTTTTCAAAATTAGTTTTAATATATTTGATTAAAGTCGTTAATGTTTCAAATGGTGTAGGTGAAGGTATAGATGGAAGTGGAGATACAAAAACTTTATTACCATTATATTCTAAATCTCCATTCTTAATAATGAAGTCATCCAAAGTTGTTATAATATATTTTATATCAGTATTATCATTGATATCAATTCTAAACGTCTCAAAATCTACTTTTATTTTTTCAATTAAATTTATAACATTATTTTTTATATCATTTTGCGTTGTTGAATAAGTAGGCATTAAATTATCTAGAATACCTACTGAATTATCAAATATTTTAACACGAATATCATCTAATTTAAATGGATTCATTTTATCTTCTTTTGTCATACAATAAATAGTTTTTTCATCATCTTCTATCCCGTTATAGTCGTGAATAATATTAAAAACATTACTTTTAAAATCTTTTGGGTTTGGTTCTATTTTATTTAAACCTAATTTACCATAATTTGATTTAACAAGATTTTCTTGTGATTGTAATTCTTTTAATTCTGCTTTTTCTTGTTTATCTAATTCATCGCGTTCATCTTTTAAACTTTTAATTTCTTCTTTTTTCGATTCTTTATTTTGATTTGCGCTATTTTTTTGACCTTTCACAATAGAATATTCATCCGATGCGTCTTTTGATTCCAATTTTAATAGTTCCAATTGATTTTTAAGAATTTCCATTTCATTTTGTGTTTGATTTTCTATTTGAATAATAAATTTATTAATATATGATAAACCTTTAATTTTTTTCATTTCAATATTGTTTTCATCAATTCCATTATTTTCTTCAACTTTTCTAAAATAGTTAAATAAATTTTTAAAATCATAACTATATTTTTTAGTTTGTAAATCGGGAATATTTTGTGTAAATTTATTTTGAAAACGTGACTTTAATGCTATTTGGAATGACTTATTAAAATCACTAAAATTATTTTTTGAACGCATATTTTGTAAAGAAAATATAAAAAAATTATATATTTCTTCATCTTTAATATAGTCTTTTATGTATTTATTTATTTCAATTTTATTAGCAAAATCATTTTTAAAATTATCATAGGTTTTACCTTTAATCTGATAATTATTCTTTTTAATTTCTTGATATAAATCTTCCATTGTATTTATATTTTCTCCACCACTAATAATATTGGATGAAGAAAATAAATAACGTAATAAATAAGAAATTTTAAATCTATTTAATTCAAAATTTGACTGGTCATTATTATTAATTTTACTAGTTCTATAAATTGTAGAATTTTCATTTTGTAAATTTAATAATTCATAATATTTAGTAATACGATTTTTAACTGAATTATTATATGTAGTATATGCGTCTTCAAATTGTTTTTGTAAATTTGTAAATTTTTTATCACCTAATGAACCACCTAATTCTTGAAATTTCTTTTGTAATAACATTCGCACTTTTTGAAGAACAATAAATGCTTTTTCTTCCTCTTTTTCACTTTGTAATGCGCTATTATATGTTTTTAAAACATTTCTATAATACTCTTCTTCCGTTTTAATATTTTCCATAAATTTTTTAAATTGAGTTGTTTTTTCTTTTAATTCATATTCATATTTAACTAATTTAATATAATCTGTGTCTTGGATTGGTGGATTTGGTGGATTTGGTGGATTTGGCGTAGTTAATATGAGGACTCTGAGTCTATTATCTCCTACTCTAGGTAAAGATTGAGTATATTCTCCAGAAATAACTTTTGTTAATGCTAAATATTGTTCTTTATATGTTTTTTCGTCGATACTTCCTGAATCTGGTAATTTATCTAAATATTGTTTTACAGCGTTATATTTTGCGAGAGTTTGATTATACATAAAAGAATAATATTCTCGGAAAAGTCCATAATAATCTCTCGATAAAAATGTCAATAAATCGCGAATTTTTATTTTATATTCATTATTTTTTTGGAAATAAAGATTTTCGGCACCTTCTAAAGTTTCGTATAATCGAATAATTTCATCGCTTTTATTTTGATTACTTTTAATTTGATTACTGTTTTCAATCAAACGATTAATATTATCTAATTCTTTATTCAAATCTTTATTTAAATATAATGAACTAAATTGTCTATAAAAATTTGAATAAAATATAATTGTTGATACTGTTCCGCTATAGGTAGAATATTTATTGTATTTATTTTTATAAGTTACATACATTTTTGGTAATATTTTCTTCTTAAAATCTTTTATTTGTTTAACTTGTTCAGGACTTATTTGAGGACTTGTTGTGGAACTTGATGATGGAGCAATTGTTTTTTCAATAATATCATCACTTATTCCATAAGAATTTCGTATAAAAGGATTTCTTAAATTATTACATTCAATAGATTGAGCAGAACTCATTTTTTAAAATATATATTCTATAACACTATTATTATAGAATATATTTTATCTAAAAATTTATTTCTTAAGAAAATTCATCATAACTTTTGAATAAAGAATTATCTCCACTCATAACAAAGTCTTTGAAAAAACTAATATTTTCATCATTTTTAATTTGTGGAACATTTGATAAATCATAAGATGATATAAGATTATTAATTTGATTATCAATTTTATATTTGCGTTTTAAAAATAATGACATATATTTTGGATGTACAAAAAATAATGGCAATTGAATTCCTAATACATCCATATCTAATGCCCTTATTATTGTTTCATATAAAACAGATTCTTTATGTAATCCTTTATAAAAATAGATTAAATTATTTGCTAATTCATCCATTATATTTATTGTACGATTATTTAATATTTTTATTTCATCATTTATATTCGATGATAAATTTGCCAAATCAAATAAAGTAGGATTCATATAAACATTATTTGGGTCATTGGGTGTTAATAATGGGAAATATCCATTTGTAAATAAAAAACTAAATCCAAGAATACCATATAAAAAAACTTCATTTGGTTCATCTTTATTAAAACGTAATAAATCTATTAATTTTGTTTTAAATAAATTATATTGTTGAAATAATTGAGGTAAAACTTTTATTTTTAAAAATTTATTTTTAATATATTTATTTGAAATATTTTGATATAGTGGTATTTTACTCAATCCTGTATATTCAAATGAAACTAATGATGGTTGTTCAATATATTTACCAAAAGTAAATCGAACATTTTTATTAAATAAATTTTCTTCTGAATTAAAAAAATTTTCATTAAATTTACTACCTAACAAAGATTTATTTTTTAAATTATCTTTTTTATAAACAGCATTATCAACCATTAAATTTTCATCCATTTTTGTCATTTCATATAAATCATCTCTATGTAATTGTAAATAATATTTTATATTTTCAACAGTGGATAATAACATTGCGTATGTTGTATAAATTTCAAAAAATCTTTTTGTTAAATCTGTGTTTTTCAAATACATTAAATTAAATTGAAATCTTTTCATATTTTCTTTACTATTTTCCATTACAATCGTTTGAGCATTTGCATTACTATTATAGTTTGTTTTAAAATTTCCCAATAAAGCAGTTAAATCACTTTTTTTAATACTTGATTTATTATTAGGAATTTTATCGATTTTATTTCCAAATATTTTATTTATATTATAAATATTAGAATTTGAACTACTCATTTTTTAATATATATTATGTACTAATTATCTTTTATATATTTTTTAAAGAAAATATTTTTTATTTAAAAAAAGATTCCTAAAAATAATTTTGAATATAAAGAACTTTTTGAATATAAAGGAATTCAATGAACTTTAAATAAGAAGGAATCAATTTATACTCTATTCGTTCAAATGGAAATTCAAGAAATTGTTGTTACTAAAAAGAGGGCACCTAAAACAAGTCGTAAGAAGGTTGAAAAAGAAGAAATAGTTCAAGAAGATATTATTCAAGAAAGTGTTGAAGAACCTGTAAAGGAAGAGAAAGTATCAAAGAAAGGAAAGAAAAAGAAGATTGTTGAAGAAGAAGAAGTAAAAAAAGAGGAAGAAGTTGAAGATGACCAAAAGAAACGTGGTAGAAAACCAAAACCCAAAGTATATAATATTAAAGAAGCAAATACTTATGAAATTGCGGAAGAAGAAAAATCAGAAACTCTTATTTTACATTTACCTATTAAAAGTTCCGAAGTAAATAATAATACTTATCCAAAAGGATTAAATTATCAAAAAGGTTCTATTTCAACGTATAGTGTTGGAGAAAATAATAATGAAGAAACATTAGAAACATCATATGATGAAATCTTAAAGCAAAATGTTGTAAAGAAATCGGATATGAATGTTGTATTTGAGGAAAATATTGATCCTAAAGAAAGTGACCCAATAAAGATGAATGAAGAATATGATAAAAAGGTGAAGGAGTTTCAAGAATTTAAATTATCAAATTTCATTAAAGTAATTCCTAAGGAAGAAAAGGAATTAGAAAAGTCAAAAGTAAAGTCTATATTACATTTTATAGAAAACGATGAAGATGATAATTTTCAAGGAAATGGTGCTTTATTAAGTGAATTAGATAAGGAAATTCAAGTAAAAGAAATGAAACCAAATCCATTTATGGAATCAATGTATATTGAGAAGGATATTATTCAAGAAGATGATATGAAAGGAAATCGAATGAATAAAAAGAATTTAAAGAATATTATGGTTGAATTTATAAATGCGAATATGTATCAAGAATGGCCTGACCAAACAAATATTCATTGTTGGTGGTGTTGTCATCAATTTGAAGGACCACCTTGTACATTGCCGGAATATATAAGAAGGAATAAATTTTATGTATCGGGATGTTTTTGTAATTTCAATTGTGCGGCAGCATATAATTTTAATAAGAATGATAACAATGTATGGGAAAGATATACTTTATTAAATTTGATGTATAAGAAATTATTTAATTTACCTTTTGCTAAAATTGCGATGGCACCTCCTAGAGAAGTATTAAAGATGTTTGGAGGATATATGGAAATTGAAGAGTTTAGGAATCATTGTTTAAAACAAGAGAAAACTTTTCAATTGATTAAACCTCCATTAGTATCAATCATTCCAAAGATAGAGGAACAATTACATCCAAAAACAAGAGTTGTAAATGAAACAATATTAAATAATACACAATCAAAATTGAAGGAAAAAGTTATGAAACCTTTAATTAATGAAAAGTCAAGTATTCATAATTTTATGAATATATCTTCTAAGAAAGATATATAATTACATATTTATTTATGAATATATCTTCTAAGAAAGATATATAAGAAATAAAAAAGAAAAAATAAATAAAAATAAAGAAATATTTAAAATAATTATTTTTCAAGGAATCGTTTAAAAAATAATTCTAAATATATAGTATAATAGAAATAAAAAATGTCAAGTCCCTGTGTAACTCAAGGTTCAATTTATACCAATCCCTGTCGTACTCCTGCTGTTGTTCTTCCCGGTGCCAACCCCGCTTGTGGTGACCCTTACACCATGTACGGTTATTGGAGAAGACGTTTCGGTAGTGACTATGCTTATTTAACTTGTTATTACTATCCTTACCCAAGTACTTCATATTATGCCAATGGTTACCTTGTTAATCCTAGTGGTGAATGTACTTCAACCAGTCAAGGTGGTTCTCCTTGTAATGGTTCTCTTCCATTCTATCCTTAAATGGAATTATTTACTATAATTTATTTTATGTAAATCATTTTAATTATTTTAATATAAAAAGTTTTTTTATATAAAAAGTATATTCGTTAAAAAAAAGTATATTTTATTTAAATAAAGTATATATATAAAAATGAAGATATGTTCTTGGGATGTTGGTATTTATAATTTAAGTTATTGTATTTTAGAAGAAAATGATAGTACAAAAGAAATTCGTATTTTAAAATGGGATATAGTGAATTTAGTTGATAATGATAGTCAAAAAAAAAATAGAACATTATTATTTGAAAACATTCCTTTGAAATTAAATAAAATTCCTGAATTATTAGAAGTCGATTATGTATATATCGAAAATCAACCCGTCCTTAAAAACCCCCAAATGAAATCTATACAAATGATTCTTTATTCTTATTTCCTCTTTTATGGTGTTACCGATGGTATATGTATTCAAATTACACGTGATGATGGAAGTATTGAAGAAATTACACATAAAGTAAAAAGTGTTGATTTTTGTTCTGCTTCAAATAAGTTAAAGGTATATAATGGTCCAACAATAGCATTAGAAGATTTAAAGAAAAAACCTACTTCAAAAAAAGCAAAAAAGAAAGTTATTGAAGAAGAACTTGAAGAAGAAATTATTTTAGATAGTGAAGATGAAGATTATGAATTACATTATCAAGAAGCGCTTCAAAAAATAGAAGATAAAAAGAAATCCGAAAATCAATCTCAAACAATTATTGACCCTAAAACACAAAGTGGAGGTTCATCAATAAAATACGCAGATAAAAAGAAATTAGCAATAGCACACGCAACATATTTTTTAGAATCACAAGAACCGCATTATATGGAATTTTTTAAAAGTCATAAGAAACGAGATGATTTAGCAGATAGTTTTTTACAAGGAATTTATGTTTTTAAAAAGGTTTTAAATCAACCTATAAAGAAATCCCGAAAAAAAGAATAATACATAATTCGTTTTCATTCACTTATTTTAATATAATTATATATTATATTAAAAATCTTTAAAAATGGTAAATCAAAACATTGTTTTTTTTATGAGACATTTCACTGGTCGTGGTGTGGAAAGGTCAATTTATGATTATGCTTTACATAATGAAAGTATATTAAAAAACAAATCATATATTGTATCATTTTCAAGAAATGCGCAAAGAAATTTAAATAGTGAAATTCATTTTCCGACAAAAGTGGTTGATTATGAAATGTTTTCAGAAAAATTTACAATGTTAGAAATTGAAATAATGGAAGATATGAAAGATATTATAGAAAAGTATAATATACATTTTTTTTACACACAAGTTCATGGGCAACCTGAACCTATATATCAATTTGAAAATAAAACTATATGGGGAAAATGTAAAACAATCAAACATACAGTATTTAATACAGAATATCCAGAAAGCGATTTTCATATAAGTTCATCTCAATTTGTTAATTTAGCATTTCAAAAGAATATTCCAGTAATTCCATTAATGATATCTTTTTCAGAAAAAGAACGAGAAATAAAAAGTAATTTACGAGAAAGATTAGGAATACCATCTGACGCTCTTGTATTTGGGAGATATGGAGCATATGACCAATTTGATATTCCATTTGTACATTATTCTATTAAAGGTATAGTTGAAAGAGAGGATATGAAACACGTATATTTTTTATTTATGAATACAGAACCATTATTTGTGAAAGGAGGGTTTCCACCTTATTTTCATCCAAATATATTTTATTTAGAATTTAGTTCAAAGAATCAAGATAAAATTGAATTTATTAATACTTGTGACGCAATGTTACACGCAAGACAATCAGGAGAAACATTTGGAATGTCTGTTGCTGAATTTTCTATAATGAATAAACCTATATTAACAAGTCCATATGGTGATAATGAACATTTATTAATTTTAAAAAATAAAGCATTAATTTATGTAAATGATAAACATTTGAAATATATGATTGAACATTTTAAAGAATATACTTCATCAAATGATGATTGGAATGCGTATAATGATTATGTTCCTGAAAAAGTAATGAATTTGTTTGATAAACTTGTTTTTTCAAAATATGATAATTAAAAATGAATATAAAAGATAATTTTCCCCGAACAATATTTCAAAGTATGTAATAAAAGATAGTATTTATAATAATAACATTTTTTTATAAATATATATTTGAAATAATGTTCGGGGAATACTCTATCTATAATAAATAATCTAAATATAAAATAGAAATAAAAAATGGTATCACAATTTGTAATATTTATTCCTTTAATTATTGGAATGACAATGTCATTACTTGTTCGTAATCAAGTCAATAAAACGTGTGGTGTAAGACCTGATTTCACACCACCACCTTATGTATTTTATACAGTATGGCCAATTTTATATTTAATTATAGGTTTTGTTTTTTATCAATTTTTAAAGAAACATTCATTAACATCACGTTTTTCGATTTTTATGATTCTTGCTTTCTTATTATTAAATATGTGGTATGTTATTTATGGTAATATTTGTTCTCCAACAAATGCTTTTATTGCCATTATTTTAGTAACTCTCCTTTATTACTATATTACTTATCAATTATATAAAATGAATACTACTTATTGGTATTTAATGATTGCTTTATTAGTTTGGATGACTTTCGCATCTTTCTTAACCTATAAATCAATACCTTAAATAAATTTTATTTATCTTATTTTTTAAATAATAATTATTATTTAAGAAATTAAATATAAATTATATTTTTTAAAGATTTAAGGCAATACCTTTTTTCTTCATACTACTTCTATTACCAAAACTCTTTACTTCACCTACAGAACTATCATCTCCATCTAATTGATTTAATAAATCATCAACATTTGCTGGACCACTCATAGTTCTTTGAGGCATTTGTTGTTTCATTTTCATATCTAAACCACCTTTCATCATATTGGAAACGGGATTATGACGACCATAAGTTTGGTCAATTTTAGAACCCATATCTTTAGCGGCAGCGGCATTAATATTTGCCATAATATCGGGATTATTTTTTAAGATATCTCGTAAATCAGGTGTAGCACTTTTCATAAATGAATTTGTCATATGAAACATAAAACCACTTCCTGCTACCATCATTACTAATTTTACTTCTGGTGGCATTTTTACCGAATCACTATATTTATCGTGTAATTCTTCAAATACTTCATCATAATCAGTAATATTTTCTAAAACATTTTCTGACCAACCTTTTAATTTCAAATCAGCGGGATTAAATTTATCATTTAAAAATTCAACACCTCCAGCAAATCCAAGTAACATTTTTCTACTAAATTTAATAGAACGTTCCACATCTCTCATTCTTTTTAATCTATCTCTTTCAAATTTCATTTCTTCATAAGTAGATGCCATAGAATATCGTTTTGATGGTGGAAATCCCGCCTTTTGTAATCGCTCTAATTCAAATAATAAATTTTGCTTCTCTCTTTGAATCTCCTCATATGTCATTTTCTTTGAAGATACATCACTCTCATCATCACTATCTTCATCGCTATCTTCATCACTACCTTCTTCACTATCTTCATCACTATCATATTCTGAACCACTTCCACTTGTATATTCTGAACCACTTCCGCTTCCACTTCCACTTGTATATGATGTTCCTCTTGAATGAGGTGTTCCTTGAGTATCATCATCATCATCTTCACTTCCATTATCTACATCATCTTCATCATCATCACTTCCACTTTGAGAACCATTAATACTTGATTTAGGATTTGAAAATGCTGAAAAACTATCTAATGGAACTTTGGGTGAAGATGTGTTGGAAGAGTTGGATGAAAACTTTGGTTTAATACTAATTTTACGATTTTCTGGAATTCGAATTGCTCCAGATGAAGAGTTACTAAACATTGGTTTCATTCCACTATCAATTTTTTCACTTTTTAAATTATTTCCTGATGAAAATTTTATACTGAAATCATCATCGTTATTATTGTTTGATGGAGTGAAACTTTCACTTTTGAAATTCCCATTATTATTGAAGGCAAACATTTGTTTTGAAATTACTTTATTTTATCATTTTATTTTAATTTCTTTATTTTCACGCATTTATTTTTATAAAAATATTATTTTATAAAAATTTTCTTAAATAATTATTTATTTTTTAACATAAATTAAACTTTTGTATATTTTTCATCAAAATATTTTTGAACTATACTTTTTGCTTTCAAAAATTCTTCTTCACTTATATTTTTTTCTTTCTTTTCATTTACAAAATCTTCTTTATTTAAAATACATAATTCACTTTCATTATTTAATAAATATCTTAATAATAATATCATAATTAAAGTTAATATTAAAGATATCATTAAATCGTGTGTTGCTGTATATATTATAGCAAATAATACAAATATACGTAATATATAATATTTAGTAAAATATACATCAATACTTTTTGGTAAATCCATTACTAAGAATTTACCTCCAATATTCATAGTTAACATAATAATTGCGGAAAATATTTGTCCATACATTTTTAAAGAATACTTCTATAAAGAAACAAGATATAATTCTTTAAGAAAATTATTATTCATCAATATTTTGTAATTCTTGTTTTGTTGATGAATATTGTTTATATAATTCTCTTATTTCTTGAATATCATTTTGGTCTAATGTTACACTTTCTTCATCTTCTTGATTCATTAAATTTTCAATACTTGTTTCTTGTGAATCATTATTTGTTGAATCATTATTTGAATCATCCATATCTAATTTCATTGAACTTCGAATTTCATCTAAAACATCAAAATCAACATTTCCTTCATTTGGAACATCACTTTCAATTTTATCAAATATAGAATCTTCATCAAAATCATCTTCTTCTTCATCTTCAAAATGTACTTTCTTCTTATTTGACATTATTACACTTGAAGCAACACTTGAATCATCATCTGGAATATTTGTAAAAGATGAAATAAAATCCTCAACAGTTTCAATAATAGGTTTTGTATAAGGATTTATAATTTTAAGTATTTTTTTAATATATTTATTTTTTTGTAATTTTTTTCCTACATCTGTATTAAAAAGTAAATATATGAAAAATATAGAAATAATAATTCCAATATTTATTTTTAAATATGCCATATAAATCAATGATATTAAAAATAATATTTTCATTATATTTTTTTGAAATAATTTATTAAATTTTTTATCATTTGATATAAAAAATAACATTAGTATAAATAATAAAAAAATAAAAACATTTTTTACAGAATCCGTTTTATTATTACTCATTTTATAAAAAATTCATCTATATACATATATTAATCTTTCTAATCAATCATAACGCATTATATTTAAAAAAAAATATATTTCTTAAATATAGAATTCAAACAAATTTATAAAAATGAAATTTTTAGACTATTTCTCAAATCCCTTAATTGCCATTGTTTCCATCATTATTTTATTAATTGTTATTTTAGCAATTTTCCGTGCCACTCATTTAACAATGGGTTTCGGTTTCCGTGCCCATCTTGGTAATTTAAGAACTTCTTTTACTATTGAAGGTTTCGAAAATGATTCAAGTCCCGTTCTTGTTATGTATTATGCCGATTGGTGTGGTCATTGTAAAAGAACAAAACCTGAATTAGAAAAAGCAATGAGTGCATATTCCGGTCCTATTAAAATTGTTATGGTAGATGGTGATGCTTCTGAAAATTCCGCTTTAATGAAGCAAGAAGATGTTCAAGGTTTCCCTACTATTCGTTATTATAAATCTGGTATGCCAACTGTTGGTTCAAAGAGTGAATATGAAGAATATAATGGTGGTCGTACTAAAGAAGATTTCTTACAATTCTTAAATAAAATGGAATAAAAAATATATTTCTAATTTGTTACATAAAATAAATTTTCTTAAATAATAATTATTATTTAACAAAAAATATTTGAAATTATTTATTTCTTTTTATTTTAGAATACCAAATAGAGAAATATTTTGAAGATAAATAATGTATTCTTTTATTTTTTAAATAAAATGATTCAAATTTTTGATGAGTATTTTGAATATATAAACGTTTTATTTCAGGACTCATTCCAAAATCAATCGCATTTATATTATCTGAAAAAATAAATATATTTTGTAATGCTTTTTCATCTTTTAAAAATTTATATTTTTCTTTTAAAAAATGTTTCGATATCATTTTTAACATATGAAATATATAATTTTGTATTGATTCCATATATTCATTATTATTTTCTTTAATTTGGTCATAATAAAATATTCCTATTTTCTTTTCTATTGGAACTTTTTTCATAACTTTAAATGGAAATGGATCTAATGCTCCGCCATCAATATAATAATGATTTTCTTGATATATATTATTATAATGAAATGACCTTTTCATAGGTTGAAATAAAATAGGAATATTCATTGACATTAATACACTATCTACTACTTTTAAATGTGGAGTTGATAAAAAATTATGATATTCAGGTAAAGATTTTGTTAAATTTGTTGTAGATACTGTTAATATTTTATTTGTTTTTTCATATAATTCTAAAAAAGTAATATTTTTTGAATATCCTTTTTCATCTAATAATCGATTAAATAATTGATTAAAACCATCTCCATTATCAAACCCATAATTTTCTAATAAATTACCTATTTTCAAATCTTGACATTCCGTTATATCTAATTCTAATATTAAATTTATTAAATCTTCTACAGAAAATCCTACAATAAATGCGAAAGACAATATTGCTCCAGCAGAACATCCAGTATAATATTTAAATTTTTCAATTGGGAAATATTTTTGTAATGCTTGTAAAGCACCTAAATAATGAACAATATATATACCTCCACTACTTAAAATGAGTTCTTCATACATTTTTTTAAATAAAATGATACTATGTAAAGAAAATACTATATTTTTTAAGATTAAACTTAATAAAAAAAATCTTAGTATAATAGTAAAGTGAATAAAAAAATGGATGTTGATTATGTCGATTATTATGGAAAATATGAAGATTTAGATGATAGTGATTTTACATTTAGTGTAAGTGATATTCATAATAAACAGCGTGAAAAAGATTTACGAAGACTTGAATTATATAAATCGATTTTAGGTAAAGTATATAAAAAAATCAAAACTTCCGCAACAAATGAAGAAAGTTTTTGTTTTTATGAAGTTCCGGAATATATTTATGGAACTCCACTTTATAATATGAAAGATTGTATTATATTTATTTTAAATAGTCTTCACGAAAAAGGTTTTAGTGCAAAATATGTAGATCCTTTTCTTGTTTTTATTTGTTGGAATCTTCCAAAACCAAATCTTAAAATTACCGACCTTCCATCAAAACCTAAAGAAAATATTATTTCACCTCCTGTTTATCGTCCTATTGAAAATTTTCAAGGAAATGGTAATTTTCTTTACAAAAATAATCAAAAAAATCTTCCTCAAATTCAAGATACTCCTCGTGAATCATATCGTGAAACTTCTACTTTTGACCGTATGATGGCATCTGCTCCTACATTTTCTCGTCCTCAGTATCAACCTCAACCATCTCAATCGAATTCACAACAATATTCTCAAGCAAGTCGTAATATGCTTTTTTCGAGTTTTTCAAACGCACCTCAATTTCAACTTCGTGGTTTAAAATAAATTTAATTTTCAACAATGTGGTGTAAAATAAATTTGAATAAAAAATATTTTTTAATAAATAATTATTTATTAAAATGTAAAAATAAATTTAGGAAGATTTTGTTTTAGAACCTTGGAATTTACCCATTTTAAAAACGGAATCTAAAACAAAAATAATTAATAAACCGATTGCTAATAAAACAATTAAATCAACAATTTCATCTTTTGATGATTCAGATGTTTTATAATGTATATTACTAAATGATTCAATTTGTTCTTTTTCTTCATTCATAATTGCTGGAACTTTATTTAATTTATTTTCTTCATCGAAAACACGAATTAAAAATTGATATTTTTGTAACTCCTTTTCTAATTCTGCTAATCGTTTTTCTAAATATACACGATTTTGATTTGGGACTTTCACTAATGCTTGACTATCTTCTTGAGAATTACGTAACCGATACATTCCTAATTCAACATCTTGATAATCATTTGACAATTGTGCTCTTGGAAGATTATTCATATTTTTTAAATAATTTTCACGTTCTTCATTACCTTTTCTTTGAAATTCACGATATACATCATTTTCTTTCGCACAATAAGCAGGTAATTCCGTTTTTTGTTGCATTCTACTATAAATTTCACTCATATCTTTATTACAAGCACCTTGAATGTCAATTGGTTTTTGCCACATATCTTTCATTTGTTGTTGTTGAGAAACTCGTTGTTGATGAAATGCTTTTTGTTCTTGCGGATTTAGCGGTTGAAAAGCATCATCCAAACTACTATATACACTTCTTGACATTTCTTAAAAATAAAAACCTCTATTTTATCAGAAGATTATTTTATCTATTTTTTACGAAATATTTTTTTTAAACATTATATTTTATTTTAACTATTATTTTTATTTTTTTAACAAAACATATTTTTCAATTCCTTTATATTGTTTATATGCCCAAAAACATGAACCAAAATATATAATGATAATACTTGGTATTTGAGTATAATCAATTTCATTTCCTTTATAATAAAAATAATAATAAGAAATATATGGAATCATAATAAGACGACATAAAATATAAGAAATTAAGTGAATTATCCAAACAAAACCATATATATTTGAATCAAAATCTAATGTTTTTAATGCTATTCCAAGATTCATAAGTGGAGTATTACATTCTAATAAAAATAAATATGCCATCATAAAATAACCTTCATATGGTTTATTTTCAAATGATTGTATGGAATGATATAATAAATGAATAGCACATAAATGATGAATTATAAAAAGTATATTATATTGTAAAATACATTTAAAAAGGTCTAAAGAAAAATAAGAAAAAGCAAGTGAAACACATAATTTTACACCTTCATCCACTTTTGTTTCTTGATAATCTAAAGAAAATATATTTTTTTTTAAAGAATATGCTGAAAGAAATGTTATAAAAAAACTATGAACTGTTGAATAAATCCATTCATCCACTTTATTATGTAATAATGATTTTTCTATTTTCTTATGCTCTATATATTTATTTTCAATCATATATTTTGAATAATAATTCGAAAATCGAAATAAAGATGATATCATATACAATGTTCCAAATATATAAACTATTAAATCCATTTTATTATTTTCTAAACTACTATAAATCTTTATAAAAAATTAATAAAAATAATCCCCTTCAAATTCTATTTTCTTCGATATATAAGGATATATATATACTATATCTTCATAATATTTACTATTTAACCATTCATTTATATCATTATTCATATCACCTTCATATCCTGATAAATGTAAATTTGAATAAATAAATGATCTTTTTAAGGATGAAAATTGAATATTTAATAATGCGTCTTTTACTTCTATGTAATTCATACTATTTTTAATATATGATTTTTGTAATTTATCAATTATATAATTATAAATAATAATGTTTTCATTAGGATGTTTTAAAGATATTTTTATTTTTTTTACATTTTTATATTTTTTTAAACTTTCAATATTTATTTCATCATCACTATTATTTTCAAAATATTGAATATAAAATATTGAATAATAAGCATCTTCAAAAAATAAAGCGTCATAAAAAAGGAATTCTTGTAAAAAAGGATATCTTAAAATAATTGTTTTATCGATTGTTATATTTCTTTTTTTTAAATGTAATATATTTTGAATTTGATATTCTTTCATCTAAAATAATTATTTCTATATTTAGTATAGTATTATATTTTATTTAAAAAAAAACATAATGAGTGTTTTTAACTTATTTCCTACATTTGAAGAAGAAGCAATCCACTCAAATTCTATGGAAGATGGTTTAACAAATTATTGGAGTGACGGTAAAAAACCATCTCAAGCATATTTTAGTGTTATTCTTGTTTTTGGTGTAATATTATTAGGTTTATTTGGTTATTATGCTAGTATCGCAATTCTTGATAAAAAAGTTATTCCATTTATATTTTACAATGATTCCGGATTTATTACCTATAGTGCTTTTGTTGCCGCAATTGTTATTTTTGGAGCACTTCACGCAAGTTATATTTTTGTATATAAAAAGAAATATTCTTCTCCTCAAGTTATTAATTTAACTTTTGCTGGTTATATTCTTCTTATTATTTCAACAATCGCATTATTTGTTACTTTCCTTTTTAAAAAAGAAGAAGCATATCAAGGTGTTATTATCTTTTTTATAGTATGTAATATTATTAGTATTGGTTTATTCTATCGCGCTTTAGAATTATGTAATGAAAAAAATGATAAAAAAGGTGTTTCCTTAAAAGCAGTTTCCTATGTTTCTCCTACATTACAATTACTTACTACTATATCATTCGCTATTATACCTTTTGCCTGTAAATATATCTTACCTATGGCAAAAAATTCTTCTAAATATTCTGAATTATCAAATTTATCTTCATCAAATTCTTCTAAATCTTTAAATAATAATATGCCAACAAATTCATTATTTCATAATAGTATCATAACATCTTCATCAAAATCATCTTCTTCATCAAATAATTCATCAAAATCATCTTCATCAAATAATTCATCAAATAATTCATCAAATAATTCATCAAATAAATCTAAAAAATATATGCCAACAAATTCATTAATACATAATAATATTATTACAAAATAAATACTTATATAAAATAATAAAAAGAAATTTCTTTTTATTAAAAAAAATTATAATCCAAAATATTGTTTATTTTTATGAACATAATCTCGAGAATCTAAATATAATTGTGAATGTTTTTTGACAATTCCATATAAACTTTTCTTTTCAATATTTTTTGATGAAAAAAGTTTTATTTGTAATCTATCATATAATTCTTTTTCAAATTCTTGTGATGCATCAACTATTGTAGAATTATGTCTTGTTTGGAAATCATCATCTGTATAATATTGAATACATTGATTTCTATATGCTGGATCTAACATTAATGCTTTTTTATTATCTATTTCAACATTTTTTTCAATAATTCCTTTTTGAGAATTATTTAAAAATCTTTTTATATTAAATGATGGATATGACATTTTAGTAACTATTATCTTTCCTTTATTTTATTTAATTCATTTTACCGCATCTTTAAAAATCTTCTTCGTCATCATATATACTATAATCATCGTTTTCACTATCACTTTCTTCCATTTTATTTTCTTTACAAAATTTTATATATTCATCCCGATTATTAAATAACATATTACCATATTTATCTACACCCGATTCATACATATATTTACAAAAATCACTATATAAAAATTCGTTTTTAATTAATTGTAAATTATATTTATCATTAAAAATATCCAAAAAAATACTATACGCTATTTTTAATGTATTTCTATTTATTTTACACCACTTATGATATGTTGTTTTCATTTTATTAAATTATATTATAATTTAATAAAAATATTTTATTTTCTCTTTTTAAACTTACTTTGAAACATTTGAGTTTAGACAAATTACTTTGGAATATTTAATTTTAAAACAGGTTTTGAAACAGAATTTCTATTTGAATAAATAAATTCTGTTACTTCTAATGCCTTTTGTTCATTTTGAAAATATTCAGTTAAACGTTCTGTAATTAATTTTTTAGTAATTCCTTCAGTACTCTTTGTTTCACCATATTTTAAAATATGGTCTCCAATATGAATATCCTTATCTTCTATTTTATTTTGCTGCATGTATTGAATAATTAAAGTTTCAACACCATCTTTATTCTTTTTAATATCACTCAATTTTAATTTTAAACCCTTTTCCTCCATTTCACATTTATACCATTCTTTAATCGCATTTTTAAATTGTGGATCTACACTCATTTTATTTCTTTCTTCTATATACTTTCTTTTAGAAATTTTCTTTTACATTTAAACTTTTTTAAATAAAGTATTTTTATTTAAAAAATATTAAAATTTATTTAAAAAAATTTTATTTATAAAAAAATAAGAAAAAGTATATATGAAAATATTTATTTAAAGTTTATCGACTAAATCAACATTACATAAAAGCATTCTACGACAACAATATTTTGTAACACCTAATTCATCTAATGCTTTACCTTCTTTTGTTTTTTGACGTAAAGAATCAATAGGAACAAATCGAAAACGTTCTTCATCAGTACGTTCTTCTAATGCCATTTTTTGGACTTTTTCTAAATATGGTTCCCATAAATGACCTAAAACTTTACCACAAGTAAAACAGCGAACAGGAATAATCATTTTTAATTATTATATACTAATGATTTATTATATATTTTATATGATAAAATAACTTTTATAATCATTTTTTAATAATTTTTAAATAAAAAAATATTTTTTAAATAATAATTTATTATTTAAAGAATAAATATAAGTTTCCCCAAACATATTTTTCAAGAAAATGAATAAAAGTAATTTACATAATAGAAGAATAATGTTTTTTATAAATATTTTTGAAAAATATGTTTGGGGAAATATTTTCTAAGAAAGTAAGTTTAAAAAAGTTATAAAATATATAAAAAAAAGAATATACATAATACAATTTTCTTAAAAATGGAAGCAAAAGCAATCTTAGCAACTCGTGTTCGATTAAATGAACTTGCGGCAAATCATAATAAACTTACCACTTTAGTTGCCGTTATGTTATCCGAAATTCAACATATGAAAGAAGATATGGATAACATTAAAAATCTTCTTGAAAATGTTGAAGTCGTTAGTGAAGAAACAACTCCTTCCAAACCTGTTCAACAACCTGTTCGCCAACAACCCGTTGTTCAACAAAACACTCGTCAAACAATTACTCCTACACCTGTTTCGAATACTAGTACAACAACAACTTCTTCTGGTAGAACATCTTCAAGAAATAGAAGAAATCAAACTTTTGCTGAAATCCAAGCAGATGATATTATTAAACAACTTACTATGAATTCCGATTAAATTATTATACTTTACCAAATATTTGTACATTTAATGTAGTATTTACACAAAATAATCTATGTAATAATATTGCTAAAATAAATAATAGTAATGATATAATTATAAAATTTATTAAAAAATTTTTCCTATAAAATATTATTGTTATAAGAAATGCTATGAAAAATGTTCCTAATACATCATTTATAGCATATCCATAAAATCTTTTACTATGAAATCCTTGTTTTGGTACTCCCAATACATCTTTATATTTACACAAATTCATTTTATAAAATGTTATATTCTATCATTTTATAAATATATTTATTTTATTTAATAATTCCCTTCAATCATTTTTTTTAATGTACCTGTTGGAATCATCACATTATACATTTTATTTATTTTTGTTTGTATTATCTTTATTTTATTTAATTGTTCCTCATACTCTTTCCCCATTTCCATTACCTTATTCACTATTTCTTCTCCATATTTCTTATTTTTATTTATTTTTACATTCTTCGTTTCCATTTCACCTTCCTCTTTCATTAATTCCTCCATCTTATCATCATACTCTATTTCTTTTATTTCTTCCTTTATTTCTTCACTCTTAAATTCATAATCTAAAAATCTTCCACTTGGACCATCCTTATATCCATATATATTTAAATTTCCATTATGTACTTCATCGTGATGTATTTTACATAATACTACCAAATTATGTGCCGAATCTTTTCGAATTCCATCTTTCACTTTATATTCATTAAATTCGTGTTGTTCAATTATATGATGAGTGTCTAATTGTGTTGATTGTCCTGTTTTACCGCATATAGCACATTCATGTACATAAATGTTTTTATTATAATTTGATGTTGTTGTACTTATTATATTTTTATCCAACTCCAATATTTCATCACGTACTTCTTTCGCATTTACCATAAATATATCATCTTCCAATATAAATCGAGCAATATCTAATCCATAATTTGTACTTCCCATTCCATCTATTAATTTTCTTCCATACAATATCATATCATTCTTCGTATCTATTTGAACACTCAAATGTTTAAAAGATATATTTGGTAATTCTCGTTTTGATAATATATCATACAATTTATGAAAATGTGTTGCCAATATAAAATTAACATTCTTTTTTGAAAAATGCTGTATTGTTGATGCTACTATCGATAATGCCGATGTTTCTTCCGTTCCTTTACATACTTCATCTCCCAAAACAATTGACCGTTCATCCGCATATTTTAATATTGAACGCAATTCATTCATTTCAACAACAAATGATGACATTCCCTTAAATATATTATCATCTCCATTAATTCTTGTAAATATTTTCGTAAATGGATAATACACAAACTCCTTCGATGGTACATACATTCCCATTTGTGCCATTATTATATTTATTCCTATTGCTTTACTTAATGACGATTTTCCCACACCATTCACACCATATAACAAAAATCCACGACAATTATTTCCAATTTCCACATCATTTGTTATATATGCCTTTGTGTCTTCAATAATTTCTATAATCGGATGTCTTATACCTTTTGCCTTTACATACGATTGATTCTTTTCATTATTCTCTATACACGGTTTATTATATCCATATAAACAAGCACATTTTTTATGACTCTTTACAACATCTATATAAGATATTACATCTACTATTTTATCCATTATTTTACCATATTTTAATATTAATGACTCTTTAAATTCTACATACTTATCTTTCACAACATTTTGAATTTTTTTCCTTAAATCAACTAATAATATCGATTTATCATCAAATTCTGAATTACTTATTCTTATATTTGTTCCTACTCCCTTTGATACTATATATTTATTTTGTGTTTCTTTCGATAATAATTCAAATCGACGTTTTGTTAATACCATACAATATCCATCTTTCTCCTCAATCTTTACCATTGAATCATTCGCAAATGTACTTTTATCTTTTTTCTTTAATTCATTATTTAAAAATAAAATCTCTTTATCCATATATTCTTCAATTTCTTTAATATTATTTTGTATTTTATCAATATCTTCAAATACATTATTTTTAAAAAATGAATTTTGAATATCATTTAAATTATATTTTCCCATTTCATTCACATCTACATATTTATTTATTTCTTCCATTAAAAAATAAAATTCATCCATTTCTCGCTCATTTATCTTATAATACTTCTCCATATCCATCTCATTTCCCATATTTTCTAATATACTTTTAACATTTTCATATGTAAAATATAATGATGAAAATTCGTGTGGATGTAATATTTTTAATCCCATTTTTCTATGACATCTTTCCATATCCATTATTCCATTCAATTGTTCCTCCACTTTTTCATAACTTACCATTTTTTCAATCCTTTCATAACATAATTCTAATTCTTCCCTATTTGTTATCGGATTTAATAAATCATATTTTAACTTTCTTCTTCCCATTGGTGTTGATGTCTTATTTATAATATCAAATAAAGATTTATATTTCCCCATTACATCATTATTATTACCTTTATGATGTATCAAATTTAATTGATATGACGCATTATGATACAATATTAAATGTTTATGATATTCATATAATTGTGGAATTTTTATTTTCTCAATTATATGTGGGTCGTGGTCATATGCCCATTGTATTCCAATCACATATGATATAACTGTATCAATATATTTTTCTAAATGTATATATTCAATCCCCGATAATATTCCGTGATTCTTATATACTTTCTCTAATACACTATTCAAATAAGATGTTTTTAAATAATGATGATTACTATCCATTTCATTATAATGTATATGTAATATTCGACTTCCATTTGATAATGTTTCTTCAATCATTCCTTTTGTAATACTCTTTACATCATACGACATAAATAATACTTCTTTTGGATTAAAATTCTCCACAAAACGATATATATCCTCCACTATTGCCTTCTTATCATATGTCATATTTGTTATATGATAGACATATGATGTTCCGGTTGTTATATCAATCGCACTTAATCCACAACTATATGATGATTTATTTCCACCAATTTCATTCATATATATTGATACAAACATATTACTATCTGGACTCATTGATTCATCTATATATGTTGATGGACTATATATATGTGTAATTTCTCGTTTTGGGTCAGGTGGAGATGTTGTTTGTTCCACTAATACTATTGTATAATTATTTGCTATCATTAAATTTAAATATTTCTTTAAATTTGCGGTAGGAAATCCTGCCATTAAAGCATTTTTTCGATTATTTTCTAATATTGATTTATCTCGACGAGACATTTGAATATTCATTAAATCCGCAATAACTTTTACATTACCAATTTTTTCAACCGCATTATTTACACCATAGTATTCAAAAAATGAACCAACTTGCATTAAAACTAATGTTTTAGGTCCATATTTCTTTTCATATTCTATTTGTAAATCAAAATATTCATCAATTAAACTTCTTTTTTTATCCATTTTTAAAGAAAATAAATTTATTTATATTCTTTTTATAAACAAAATCTTTTACATCCTTATTTTTTTAAACTTTTTAAATTATTTTTCTTTAAAAAATATTTTTTATTAAAGAAATATATTATTTTTTTAAAAAAATAGATTATTTTCTACTTTTTCTTTTCATACTTTTTCTAACTTTTCGCTTTCTTCTTCCTCCACTTTGAACAGGTTTTTCTTCTTGTTTTTCAACTGGATTTGAAGGAGTTTCTGTCTTTTTTGGAAAAATAAAACTAGATAACCATCCAAATAATGTTTCTTTTGTTTCTGTTACTCCTTTTTTTAAGTCTTCTTGTGTTTGTTTCACACTTTCTACTACTTTATTCTTTAATGATTTATTATTTACTTTTTTATTATTTACTTTAGGTTTATTATTTGGTTTAGGTGTTTGATTATTTACTTTAGGTTTATTATTTGGTTTATTATTTGGTTTATTATTTGGTTTATTATTTGGTTTATTATTTGGTTTAGGTGTTTGATTATTTGGTTTAGGTGTTTGATTTAGTGAAGTTTCAGATTGTGAAGTTCCAAAAAAATCCATTTTTAAATAAAAGAATAAAATACTATTATAAATCTATATTTTCTTTTTTAATTGCGGAAAAATAATTATTTTCTATAATTTTTTTATTATTTAAATATAGAATATATTTTTTTTAAATGTCATCTTATCAAGCACCTGTTTATAATCAAGGATATTTTGATGTTCCTATTCATAATGCTTATTCAAACGCAAATCCTATGTGTGATTCTTATCCATCTGTAACTCAAGGAGATTTTAATAATCAAATTCAACAAAATTTTCCAATGGGTGGTTATACTGTTCAACCATCCAATTTAGAAACTTTTGTTGGAAGTCGTGAAAGTTCCTTTAAATACATAGGAAATAGTGGATATAATACAAATCCTTATATGATGTCTATTAATCACAGTAATGACCAATTTCCTGCTCAAGTTTATACAAATACAGGTGTTCAATTACGTGTTGACCCAAGAATGAGTTCTTCCAAAATTGAAGACTCCGCATATAAAGCAAAATCACAAATGATGGGTGGTGGTTATGGACAACAATTTTTACCAAATAACCCTTTCACTATGCCCCAAATGGGTATGAACTATTATAATCCTTCCGCTGGTTATGCTTCTTGGAGTTTTGAACCCCCTTATTCTGAACCTTATCCAACTTTTCCTGCTGTTCCCGCTCAAATGCCTTTAATGCCAAATATGACTCCTATGATGAGTGGTCCTATGATGATGAATGGTCCTATGATGAATGGTCCTATGAATGGTCAAATGGGTGGAAGACCAACACCAAATATTCGTATTCAAGATGCTGATGATGAAAGTGAAGGTTCTAAAAGTACAAAATCAAAAAGAAAACGCAAAGTTAAAGATTCTAATGAAACTCCTATTGAAAATTTAGATAAAGATACTTCTACTATGGGTAAAATTAACTCTTTCTTAACTGATAATAATACTGTTTATTGGTTAATTGTTTTATTTGTTATTTTAATTGTAGCATTTGTTATTAAGGCAGTTTATGTTGATAAATAAATTAAATTTAATTTATAAATAAGATAATTTCCCGAACATTGTTATAAAGAAAATGTTTTAATTCTTAAATATATATTTTTATAAAATTGTTCGGGATACATTATTCAATTGATTATATATTAGATATAATCTACATTAAAATTATAAATAATAAGTATTAAATATATAAAAAAAATATTTTATATATTTATATAAACGAAAAATGGAAAGTTCAACTTTTGACGAAATTCGTAACTATCGTTCCGAAAATAAAGATAAAATTATTTGTGTTACTGCTTCGTGTTTCGATTTACTTCACGCTGGTCACACTTTAATGTTAAAAGACGGTAAAAATAATTGTGATTTATTTGTTGCCTTTTTACAAACAGACCCTACTATTGACCGTCCTGAAAAAAATAAACCTATTTTATCCTTTGAAGAACGCAAGATTTTAGTTGAAGGTTCTAAATATATTGATAAAGTTTTTATCTATTCTACTGAACGCGAATTATATGATGGTTTAAAAATATTACAAGCAGATATGCGCATTTTAGGTAATGACTATATTGGCAAAAATTTTACTGGTGACGATTTACCTTCTGAAATTATTTATCATAATCGTGACAGTCACGGTTGGAGTACATCTGCTTTACGAAAACGTATTTATGAAATTGAAAAAGCAAAACGTGAAGTATAAAAAATATTTATGAAATTAATATTTTTATAAAAAGTATTTTATATAAATATATATATAAAATAGAAAAGATTTAAAATGAAATCAATTTTTATATTTCGTCGTGATTATAGAACAGATGATAATATAGGATTTATAGAATGTTTAAAAGCATCTGATTCTGTTTTACCTATTTTTATATTTACTCCAGAACAATCCAACAAAAAAGAAAATAAATACTTTTCAGATAATTCTTTTCAATTTTTAGTTGAATCATTAAAAGAGTTAGATTCTGAATTGCCAAATGGATTACTTTTTTTCCAAGAAGAAAATGTTAAAGTTTTAAAAGAAATTAAAAAACATTTTGATTATAATGCGATTTATTGTAATCGTGATTATACACCTTACGCTATCCATCGTGATGATGAAATTCGTAAATATTGTGATAATGAAAATATTGATTTTCATAATGAATTTGAAGATTATTTATTAATGCCAATGGGAACATTTCTTAAAAATGATGGAAATCCTTATACAAAATATACTCCTTTTAAAAATAATGCTTATAAATTTAATTTTCCAAAACCTATTAAATGTAACGCAACATTACTTAAAAAATGTATTTCAAATAAAAATATAAAATCATCTTCTAAATATATTGCAAATAATGAAGATATACAAAAATTATATATTGAAAATCCAAATATTATTTATCACGGTGGTCGTAAAGAAGGTTTAAAACATCTTTCCAAAATGAATGATTTTAAAAATTATGAAAATGAACGCAATGTATTATCCAAACAAACTACCTTATTATCTGCCTTTATTAATTTTGGTTGTGTTTCTATTCGCGAATGTTTTTGGACTATTGCTGATAAACTTAATAAAAAACACGGTTTAAATAACCAATTATTATGGCGTGAATTTTGGTATTATATTGGATTTTATTTTCCCCATGTCATTAATTTTAAAGGAAATAATAAACCTATGTGGCCCGAATACGAAAAAATAGATTGGAAAAACTCGAAAAAAGTTTTTGAAGCGTGGTGTATTGGTAAAACCGGATTTCCCGCTGTAGATGCCGGTATGCGTGAATTAAATACTACCGGATATATGCATAATAGAGCACGATTAATTACATCCGGTGTTTTAGTTAAAAATTTCGGTATTGATTGGAAATGGGGTGAAACATACTTTTCTCAAAAATTAGTTGATATTAATGCTCCCGTTAATAATGGTAATTGGCAATGGTCAGCATCAACCGGTGAAAATAAAGGTGAATATTATCGTATTATGAATCCTTGGACACAAAGTGAAAAATTTGATAAAAATGCTGAATATATTAAAAAATGGATTCCTGAATTAAAAGATGTGCCACCAAAAGATATTCATAATTGGGGCGAATGTTACACAAAATATAAAGATATTGATTATCCTAAACCGATTGTTACATATGATTCCAATATGAGAAAAGAAATTATGGATATGTATAAAAAATCAATTCATACTTTTAAAAAAGTATAATTTTATTTTTTAAAATATGTACAAAAAATCAATTCACGAATATCGCAAATAATAATTAAATATAATATCTTTTATCTTTTCCTTCAAAAATATTTTCTATAAATACTTTTGAATGTAAATCTTCATTTACTATTATTTTTTGAATATAAAATCCTATTTCAGTACATAAAAGACCATCACAATCAATTTTTTGAAATGATTCTAAATCGTGTAATATTTCATCATCATATGTTTTTAAACATATATAAAAATATTTATCCGAATGAATATATTTTACTATTTTTTTAAAATCATTTATTTTACAAAAAATAAAATTCTTTTTATTTTCTGAATCTTTATCTTTATTATATATATTTAACATTTCTAATGCTTCACCTAAACTTTTATTTAAATATTCCGTTTTATCAAATGTTTTTTCCATCTTCTTTATTTTATACTTATATTTTTTACTAAATAAAAATATTTTTTAAAAAAAGTTGATTATAAAAGAAATTTTATAGAAGAAAATATAAAAAAATGAGTAAAGAAAAAAATAATTACGAAAACTTTTATGAAAATCTCAACCTAATGGATGAGGAAGAAAAAGAGGAGGAGAAAAAAGAAGAAGAAATTGAGGAAGAAGAAGAGGAAATTGATAGATGGGCGGGTAAAAATAAAACCAAAAAAGGTGTTAAAAAGCAAGAAGAAGTTATTGTTACAAAAGAAAATCGAAAAAAAAATAAAGTAAATCATCGAAAAGATAAATTTAGAAATGATGAATAAAAAAATAATATTCCATTTTTTATATTAAATCGTTATTTAATATAGAAGATTCTTAAAATGAAAAATATATTTTTTCTTTTTCCAATACATTTATTTCAAAATATAAATAATTTAAAAAAATATGATACTCTTTATTTAATTGAAGAACCGCGTTATTTTACTGATTTTAACTTTCATAAATTAAAATTAGCATATCATCGCGCTACAATGAAACATTATTTTGATTTTTTAAAGAAAAAGAATTTAAATGTAAAATATGTTGATTTTAGTGATGTTACAAATTCATTTTATTCATCATTCTCGAAAGATACTATAGATTGTTATGACCCAAATGACCATTTATTAGAAGAAAAATTATTAAAATATAAATGTAATATATTACCTTCTTTAAATTTCTTACTACATCGTTCTGAAATTCACGATAATTTAGATATTTTTTTTAACAAAAAAAATAAAAAGTTTAATTTTATGAATTTTTACAAATTTATGCGTCGTAAAGAAAATATTCTTATTACCAAAAATGACCAACCTGTTGGAGGTAAATGGTCATTTGATGAAGATAATCGAAAACCTTATCCTAAAAATGGTCCAAAAATTCCTGATTTACCTTCTATAAAAAGTAATAATCCTTATATTGTTGAAAGTATTTCGTATGTTGAGAAACATTTTTCTAAAAATTATGGTAGTTTAGAACATTTTATATATCCAATTGACCATATTTCTGCTAAAAATTGGTGTATTGATTTTTGTAAAAAGAAATTCAAATTATTCGGAATTTATGAAGATGCCATTCTTGATAATAATAACTTCCTTTTTCATAGTGTTTTATCTCCTATGATGAATATTGGATTAATTACTGATAGAGAAGTTTTAGAAATTGTTTTAAAATTCGAAAAAAAAGTACCTATTTCCGCATTTGAAGGATTTATTCGTCAAGTTATTGGATGGAGAAATTATGTATATACTGTATATGATTCAAAATATGGAAATATAGATATGAAAACGTCGGAATTTTATAAAATGACATCAAAAATGAATTTTATGAAACATAAAAATAAATTACCATATAAACATTTTTGGGAAGGTACTACAAATATATATCCTGTTGATAATGCTATTCAAAATATTGTAAAATACGCATATGTTCATCATATTCAAAGATTAATGGTTTTAGGTAATTTTATGTTATTATTACAAATTTTACCAAAAGATGTTTTTACCATTTTTATGGAATGGACTATTGACGCATATGAATGGGTAATGTATGCGAATGTATATGGTATGACACAACATTCTGATGGTGGTTTAATGATGACTCGTCCTTATTTTTCGTCTTCAAATTATATTTTAAATATGAGTGATTATAAATGTAAAAAAGATGATTCTGATTGGTGTCTTATTTGGGATGCTTTATATGGTTCTTTTATACATAAACATCAAAAATATTTACGTAAAAATTATTCAACATCGCGTTTAGTTTCATTTTGGTTAAAGAAAAATAAAATCGCACAAAATAATGATTTACGTATATCGAAAAAATATATTCAAAAACTTTCTAAAAAATCATAATCTTCTTTTATTTACGTATATCTTTTCTTTTAAAAAAAATGATAGATACTTTCCCTATTTTATCTTTCCTTATTTTATTGATTATAAAAGTATTTCTCTTTAGTTTAATTAGAAGTACTTGTTTTAAAAATGAGTTCTATTAACAACGTTCGTACCATTATCCCTCAAGTTGCTGCTACCAGTGATGAGAATTATGGCGGTTATGAAACTTGTGCCTTAGCATCTTATATATCACAGTTACCTCAATCAAATTATCGTGACCAATTAATTACAACATTTGGTGAAAGAGTTCTTCAAGAAATGAAGCGTGGTAATTCTTTTATTCGAAAACCAGATGGAGTATTAGTAATGGATAGTAACGGCAATCGTTTATCTTCTACTAATGCTAGTTTGGTGAATTTAACAAAATTATCTCAAGCATTATTATTTGAAAATATGTCTGTTATTCTTGAAGATAGTAATATGACATATGTACATCAACCGATGATACATAATTCATTCCTATTATCAAAAGGATTATATACATTACAACCAATCAACTTAGCAAGTTTGGATTCATTCCCAACTTCTTACGCAAATCCATTTTAAATGGATTCGTATTTTACCTTTTATTGTAATTTTTGTATCATATTTATTTTTTAATAACTAAACTATAGAAAAATATACAATTTATTTAATGAATTTTATTAAATAAATTACTGGCGTATGCCTTTTCATAAATATAAATCCAAAAAAATATTATTAACGTAAATAAATTAAAAAATTTACAAATTCGAAAACATATTTTTTAAATTATTTAAAAGATTATTATTCAACTTATTTTTATACAAGTTACTATATATAAAATGAACACATCTGCTGCTAATATACGTTATTCTAATTTTACTATTCAAGATATTCACAAAATGTTTGAAGATATCAAAAATATAACAAATATTGAAGAAATTATCGAAATGTGTAATAATACTGAAAAAGGATTAAAAGAAATGCTTAATGTAAGTAGTGATACTACATTATGTATTACAGTTATTTCTACTCAAAATATTTGTGGATTTAAATTTATTGAATTTACCACAAAATTTACAAATTTTGATACATATAATTCAATATGTTATGAACCTGATTTTTTTAATGGAAAAGTTGAACCTTCAAAAATGAATTGTTCTGCTATCAAAAATATGACAAATAATCAAAAAAAGATTGTTGAATATTTGCGAGAAAAATATATTGAACTTATTACAAAAGCATCAAATCAAATGAATATTATGAATAATTATTCAGATTTAAATAAATATAATTGTTTATTTAATTATTATGTTAATAAAATTAATTTTATGCTTAGTCAATGGGGTGAAATATTAGAAACACATCATTTAGAAAATAACTCTTCCTATCAAGAACAAAAAAAACGTATTATGAATATGGAAATGAAACGTGTTATTCCAATTTTTATAGTTGGTGGTATTCTTTCTATTCCAATAAGTATTATTAGTTATTTAACATTTTTTTGTTGGGCACCTTGTTATGTTGCTTCTAAAATTTCTTCACTTGATGATGAAATTGAAAAAAAGCGACTTCAACAAATTAAAGACAAACAAAAATATTGGGTAGAGTAAATACATTGTACATATATAAATACTATTTTATTTAGTGATTTTCATTAAATAAAACTATATATAAAAAATAAAAAATAAAAATTTATTTAATGAATTTTATTAAATAAATTACTGGCATATGCCTTTTCATAAATATAAAAAGAATTTAATATATATATATATTATTTAAATAAATATGAATTCTTTTTCTTTATTGGATTCGGATTCCGAATCATCTTACTTAAGTGATAATTCTGATAATGAATCTCAATTATCTTTTCATCAAAATAATAAATATGTACAATATTATAAAACAAATCCAAAACAAATAGAACTTTCATATACTTTAGAAAATGGTAAAAAAAATGGTGTTTATGAAGAGTATTATGAAAATGGTAATCTTTCTATAAAATGTCATTATATTGATGATACTTTAAATGGATTATGTGAAATGTATTATGAAAATGGTAATTTAGAATTTTCTTGTAATTTTGTAAATAATCTTCATACTGGTAATTACATTTCCTTTTATGAAAATAATGAATTAGAATATAAATTTACTATTGTAAATGGGTTTTATCACGGTAAATATGAAGAAGTTTCTGAAAATGGTGATAAAATTAAATGTTATTATGAAAATGGTTTATTACACGGTAAATATAAGAAATATAGTAAAACAGGTGATAAAATAGAAAGTGTTAAATATGTATATGGAGTTAAGAAAGAATAATATTATTTATGATTTGAAATATACTTTTCAAAGAAATCAATAAATTTCTTTTCTTCTTCTTCAGTCATTAAATATTTATCATTCAAACGAGTGCGGAAAATAAAATATAATTCTTCAATACTTTTATTATAATCTTTATATTCTTCGATTACTTCTGTAAATATTTCATATATTTCAGAAAATGTTATATTACGTATAATAAAAGATGACATTTTTGTTATCTATTTTTTCTTAAGAATTATATTTTATATTTTTTTAAAAAATTATTATTATTTAAAAAAAATTATTATTATTTAATGTTTTTTGGTAGTTTTCTTTTTGGTTACTTTCTTTTTTGTGGTTTTCTTAGGAGCGGATGAAGTAGTTTTTGTTTTAGAATATTCTTTCTTTGCCATTTTTAAGACTTCTTTTAATTTTAAAGAAGGATTTTCTTTTTTTAAACGCATTACTAAAGTCATCCAAGCATTTAAAGGACGCTTTTTCTTACCACCTTCAAGAAGAGGTGAGTTTGTTGAACAAGTTGAATCACAAGACATTTTAAAATTGTTTTTCTATATTATAAAAATATAATTATTTAAGATAAATAAAATTATTTAAGGAAATTATAATTTATTACGTAATAAGAAAAATAAAATAAGGATAGTAAGCATTAATAATAAAACAAAAATAAACGCGGTTAAAAGGATATAAGGATATAATCTATCAAAAATGAAGGAAAAGGAAGGTTCAATAATATACATTTTAAGACGTTTTTGTGTTTCATCTTTTTTTATTTCATTTATAAATAATTCAATAGATTCTTGTACAAGGGATTTTTTAATTTTTTCATTCATTTTTTAAATATAAAAGATTTCTACTTATTTTATATAATTATTTTAAAAAATTAAAACTCATTATGAAATTTAATAAAGAGTCTCTTTCTTATATTCAAGATAAAGAACATTTATATCGTGTTTTACACGATGGTGAAATATTTTCCTTTACAACTCCTGTTATGTATATTCCATTTGGTGTTGATCAAGAATATAATAAATTAATTTGTCGATTAGAATTTCCGGAAGATTCTAAAATGAATACGCAGTATATACATATTAGGAAAATTATTTCAAAAATTGAAAAATATGTTTGTGAAAAATTCAATGTTCAAGAAAATGAACTTAAAAGTGTCATTCGAAAACATTCTTCCTTTCCCGATATTATTGAATGTCATATTAAACAATGTAAAAATCATATTATTACAAAACTTGAATTTGAAGATAAAGCAAGTAATTATTTAAAAACAATTTATCAAATCCCCGATAAATCATATGGTATTGCTAAAATTGAATGGTTTGGTGTTTTTGATTATAGAAATCACGAAGATTGTGTAGATAAAACGCATAAAGTAGGTATTGTTTTAAATATTTCTTCTTTATATATTAAAAAATAAATATTTATTAAGGAATGCGTTTTGAAAGATTTAATTTTATAGAAAAGTAAATTAGATGATTTTTATAGAAAATGAAGCATTTACAATATAATTTTGTTTTAGAAGATAAATATATTTATATTTTGGATAAAAAAGGTAATAAACATATTATATCTTCACCTTATCTTAAAGTATTAAAAGCAAAATATGAATTTAAAAATAAAAATTATTTAATTATTCAATTAGACCAAGATTTAGATGTTGATGAAAAAGTTGAAAATTTTATTAAAGAAATTCGTTATGCTGATGAATTTACAAAAGATATTTTAATGAATAAATCAAAAGAATGGTATGGTAAAAAATGGGATATTTATACTTTAGATTCTATGACACGTTTTCCAATTGATGAACAAAAAGGTCTTCTTTATATGAAACTTATTATTCCAAAGGATGACAAGGATTTAAATGAAAGAATTAAGACTTTAGAAAAAATACTAGAAAAGGCATATGAAGAAAAACGTGATTTATATATTTCTATTCATTCTTATTTTAAAGGAATTCGTTGGAGTCGTGAAGTTTTTAGTGAAGAATGGTATTTAGAAGATTTTAAAGTACTTGAAGAAGAAAAAGATTTTATTGATTCTTTATTTAATAATCATATTGATAATGTAGAAGAGAATAATATAGAAGAAAATGAAATAGAAGAAGATAAAGAAAATATTTTAGTAGAAGAAGATAAAGAAAATAATTTAGTAGAAGAAGATAAAGAAAATAATTTAGTAGAAGAAGTTAAAGAAAATAATTTAGTAGAAGAAATAAAAGAAAATATTCAAGAAAATGAAATAAATATAGAAAATGAGAATATAATTAAAGAAAATATAGAAAATGAAATTGTTAAAGAAAATATATTTATTCAAGAAAATGAAGAAAATATAGTAAATAATGAAATAGAAAAAGAAGAAAAGAATATAATCATAGAAGAAGAAAGTAAGGAAATAAGAAAGAAGGAAAAGAAGAGTAGAAAGGAACATATTTCAAGTAATATTTCAACAACATCATCCAAAAGGATTAAAAAGCGTTTTTTGTTTGATGGAAAACTTGTTAAATAAAAATCTAAGAAACAAAGAATTATTTTATATTTTAAAATATTTTAAAATATTTTTATAAAAGTATATTTTTTAAAAATAAAGAATTAAATAAGTGAAATTCGTTATATTTTTTTATTATTTAATAGTATAGGAATCAATAAAAAAAAATGAATTTCGATTTTACATCTGACAAGACTTTAAAGAATGTTTTAATGTTACTTTTTGCTGTAGCAATTATTTTTGTCGTTTATCAAATGTATAAGAATTATAGTAAAAAGGAAGGTTTTCAATCCCGCGATGATGATGAAAAGGAACATTTTGAAGGTGGTGATGACTCCGACAATGTCGAAGTATCTAAACCCGAAATGATGCCTGAAATGATGGCAACTCAACAAAATCAAGAAAATCCCGTAATGCGTGATATGCAAAATGCTCAAATGATGGGTATGGGCAATGATCAACTTACTGCCAAAGATCTTCTTCCTCAAGACCAATCATCTGTTTGGGCACAAGTTAATCCTGAAGGTCAAGGTACTCTTGCCGATAAGAATTTCCTCCAAGCAGGTTACCACATTGGTATTAATACTGTCGGTCAAACCCTTCGTAATGCTAACTTACAACTCCGTTCTGAACCACCTTGTCCTCAAGTACAAGTTTCACCTTGGTTACAATCAACTATTGACCCTGATGTTTCACGTCGTCCTATGGAAATCGGTGGTTGTGCCTAAATATTATTTATTTCATTCTTTAGAAACATTTTTTAACAAATACTTTTTTGTTAAGAAATTTAATTTATATATATATATTAAAAAATATAGTCTATTTTACTTAGATTTTTTTATATGTTTTTAAACGCATTTTATAAAAAAGAAACGCATTGAATTCTATTTTCTTTATAAAAATATTTTATTTTTATAAAAATCTTTTCATATATTTTATTTAAAAAAGTTTGCCTTCCTTGACTTCAGCAACAATAGGAGTGGCCCACTTTTGAGGATTTTGTGCTTGAAGAACAATTCCTAATTGACGTACAATAGCGCCTAATGTTCCATTAATTCCTGCTAAATCAAATACTGTAACAACTAAATAGATGAATACACCAATGATTATTTGAAGAATAACGAAACCAACATAAAGTTCCCAAGTTTTGACATCACCGACTTTGCGAGTAAGAACGTTTAAAATATTTGACATTTTGATTTATTTATACTTTATCTTTAGATATTTTTTTATATCTTTTTTTAAAAAAATTTATCTTGAACAAATGTTCCTGAAAATATTGATGTGATTCCTATGTTTTTTGTTTCATCTTTACTTATATCTTCCTTTCTTATCATCTTTTCTAATATGTGTATCTTCTGTTCTAATGCCTTTATCTTCATATCATATGCGTTTATTTGTATATTCTTTGATTGTAATTGTATATATTCCGCATTTAATACTATTTTCTGTATATTATTTTGTCCATCATTACTTTCTCCTACTATAAATTGATTTGATGGTACATTATTTGCTCTATATGAAAATGAATTTTCTCCAGATGTACTTCCAAAAAATGCCACACTATTCTTTGATAATGTTTGTGTTTTATTTCCTATTCCAAATGAATTTTCCTGAAAACACGTCGCTCCTCCTATTGCGATTGAATTCGGTTTTATACAATTTGATTGCTCTCCCACCGATAACGACTTCAATATTATTAAATGATTATCGTGATTCTTATCCAATCTCATTACGTGTGTTTTATCAAAATTTAAATCATAATTCGTTTTATATACTACTTCTTTTTGTACTACATTATTTACACTTGGTATTGTAGGTACTATATTCGGTATTGTGTTTTTTGAACGTAACTCATACATTCCATTTTCATCATTCACCATTATTGATAAATATCCTTCTTTCGTTATATTTAAATCTTGTAATTTCGGTGTATTCCCCTTTACTCCTTGTAACCCTTGTATTCCTTGTATTCCTTGTATTCCTTGTGGTCCTTGTATTATTGGTAATTCTATTGAAGATATTGTTTTATCTTTATTTTTTAAAGAAATTTTATTTGTTAATTTATCATAAAATAAGGTGTAAGGTGAATTTTCAATTACATATTCATATTCTTGAATCTTTTTATCTAAAAAAGATTGTATTTGTTCATTATTTAATTGTGATGCGTTTTTTAATGATGTTTCAAGATTTTTATTTAATATATGTGTTAATTTCTCCACTTTTTCTTGTATCTCACTTTTCATAACATTTTCTAAATCAATCTCTATTTTATCCATTATCTCATCCCTTACTCTACCATAATTCTCACTTACATATTTATCATTCTTATTTATTAAACGTTTCTCTATTTCTTCCTCTATTTGTTCCATTACATAATTCATATATTTCTCTTGTTTTGCTACATAATCATCCATCTTCTCATATACTCCATTCTTTTCACTCTCTATTTCTTCACTCATTACTTCAAATTTCTTCTCAAAAAATTTCTGTAATTCATCATATAACTCTATTACCTTATCATCTATATGTGACGTAATTTTACTTGTCACTTTATTCATATTTTCATCATATATATTTTTCATTTTTAATTCTTTTTCATCTACATCTTTTTTTATTACTATTTTTTCAGATGATTCACTTTTTTTATTATCTTCTTTTATTATTTCCTCTTTTTGAAATATTTTTTTGGCATAATTATGAGAAGATATATCAATCTCTTTTATTATAAAATCCTTTTTATTTTCATCAACAATAATGTTTTTAATCATAAATGATTCAATTAAATCTTTTAAATAAGGAATAAATAAAGTTATTAATTTTTCTTTTCTTTCAATATTTTTAAGATTTTTTAAAATATCATTTTTTTCAAATGAATATTCTATTTTTTGTATAAAATCTTTCATATTTTCTAAAACATCTCTTTTACCATTTTTATCTAAATGTATATATAACATAGTACATTTATTAAATAAATATATTAAATTTTGTTTCTTTTCTATATCCATTTATTTAAAAAAATAAAAACCTTTCTATTTAAAAGAAATATTTTTAAACAAAAAAATATTTCTTAAGATTTATTATAATATATATTTTCTTCCTTTATTTTAGTATTCTTCTTTTTATATGAATAGTAAAATTAAAAATAAAAAATATTTAGGACGTTCTGTTTGGGGTCCTAAAGCGTGGCATTTACTTCATTCCTTTAGTATTGGTCAAAATAAACCCATAAAACAAGAAGAAAGAAAATGTTATTATTTATTTTATAAAACTTTTGCTGAATTAATTCCTTGCGCTGTTTGTAAATCACATTATATTGATTATTTTTATAATATTTATACCATTGAAGAACAAGAAATTAATCGAAATAGTATGAAAAAATATGTTTTTGAATTACATAATATTATAAATAATGAATTAGGTAAAAAAGAAATATCTTTTAAAAAAGCAATGAAAATTCATAGTCGTACAAACCATAGTGACATTTTCTTTTTTATGAATCACGCAATTCCTCAATATTTAAAATTAGATTTATCTTTAGAAGAATTTGATAGATTTTATACTTTCTTTATTTGTTTTTGTAAAATTTATCCTGACAAATTTTGGCAACGTGACCTTAAAAAACTTATTCTTACTTCTTCCTTCAAAAATATTAAAACACCTTCTCAATTCTCTATTTGGTATTCTTCCACTTTTATTAAATAATTTTTAAATAATAATTATTTTTATTAAAGAATTAAAAGATTTTTTAAATAATAATTATTTTTGTTAAAAAATAAAATTATTTATTAAATAATGACTTTTCCCGATATTTTATCTTATCTATCCATATGGATAGATTGATAAATAAGCACTGCGAACATTGTTATAAATAAAATATTTCAATTCTTGACAAACTGTTTTTATTATATTGTTCGGGATATTTATTTGTTAAAAAATAAAATTATTTTTATTAAAAATTAAAAGATTTCTTAAATAATGATTTTTCCCGAACATTGTTATAAATAAAATATTTCAATTCTTGACAAACTGTTTTTATTATATTGTTCGGGATATTTATTTGTTAAAAAATAAAATTATTTGTTAAAAAATTAAAAGATTTCTTAAATAATTAAAAATAAAATATTTTAGGAATTAAAGATTCATATTCATATAATAAACAATATTATCTTTTGTAATGTCATTATTATAATCTCCTAAAAACATTAATTTATTTAATACTTTCATTGTAGGATATTTTGTAACATTCGCATATACAGTTAATTCATCATTTTTATTTTTAATATCTTCTATATTTACTACACCAATTGGAAATATATTTGTATAATTTAATGATAATTCAATAATATCATCATACATTTCATTACAATGAGGACACCAAGGAGCATAAAATATAATAATTCCACGTTTTAAAGAAGTAAATAAAGGATGAATACATACTAATGTTTTATCTTTCGAATTATATTTAAAATCTTTTAATTTTAATTCTGTTACACCACTATTTTCATCATACATATCTTCATACATTTTACTTTTTTTTGAACTTGATTTATTTGTTTTTTGGTTACATACTTTAGAAGGTAATTGAATATTTTCTAAAATTTTATTTATTTTTGTTGATTTTTTAGACATTTTTATAATTACTATATATTTATTCTATTCTTTTTTATATTTTTTATAATAAGATAATATAGAAATATAATTTAAAAAAATGATACCTAAAACATTTTTATATGGATTTTCCATTTTACTCGCATTATTCCTTTCTTATCTCTTTGTTAATAATTTCTTAAAAAATGTTTCTTTTATTAAAAAAAATAAATATCTTTCATATGTTCTTCTTTTCATTTTATTTTATCTCCTTCTTCTTAAACTTATTTCCCTTTTAGACCCTAGTATCGAAAATTATCAAGATATTATCGAACATATTACCCGTCCAAATATGTCCGGTGTTACCGCTTCTATGGATATGTCTCTTTTTAATCAACAAACCGTCCCTTTATCATCCGGTCCCGTTGTTAGTGCTCCCCAAACAACCACTGAAACACCTGTTACTTATGTTGATACAAATGTTTCTTCAGATACTCCCGTTGCTTATACTGGTCCTGCTATTCCTGTGAGTGAAAATGTTAATTATACTGGTTATACTGGAGGAAGTGGTTTTATTTATACTCCTACTGGTTATACTTCAACAATTACTTCTGAAACAATATCTTCTGAATCTTCAGGTTATACTGGATATACAGGATATACAGGAAGCGGATATACTGGTTATACAGGATATACATCATATAGCGGATATGTAGCAAAAACGGAATCAGGTAAAGAAGAAAAGAAAGATGATGTAAAAGAGGAAGAAAGTAAAATAAATAATAAGGGTTTAATTGGATTATTATTAGGAATGTTATTAAAACAACAACAAGTAAATGTAAATGTTTATGGAAATGATGTTCAAGGTGATAATTCAAATTGGGATGGTTCTAAAAATAGATATAATAAAGAAAATTGTAATAATTCCAAAGATAATATATCATCAAATCCTCGTAATAATGAATTATATAATTATCCCGCTGGTAAAGTTAGAGCATATGATGATTGGAGAAAACAAATTGACAAAGATAATGATTATATATTAATGGACCAAAATACAATTAATAAGAAATATATGGATCCAAGAAAATCCTCATGTCCTGTTTGCCCATTAGATATTAATTACCCTTTTGCGAATTATAGGTCTGGTAAATAAATTTGAATAGAATGGTATTAAAATTATATATTTAGATAAATAATTTTGAATAGAATGGTATAAAATAAATATTTTTATATAATAAAATATTATTATATAAATAGAGTAATATTTTAAAATGAATTTTCCTAAAGTAAGTAATTTTACATATTCTATTTTTATTATCGTATGTATTCTTGTTGTACTTTATATTTTGTATTTTTATGTTCTTTATCCAAATAACGAACATTTTGATACTCAAAATCAAACAACTGTTTCCGATGATTCAAATATTGTTGATTACTCCAATTTTCAAAATATTTTAACAAATGGTGATTTCTCAAATGGTAATGATATTGGAGGTTATATTGACCAATCTGGTTATAATAAAATTGTTCAATTATCAAATCCATCATCGAGTAAATATGTGTTACAACAAAAAGATACAAAAGACCTTACTTATTATGAATTTATGCAACCTGTTACAGTAAATAGTACTTATGTTATGTTAATGTGGGTAAAATTAGAAAATCCTATTTCTAAAGATACTATTGATTTTGCTCGTTTATTGCGATTACGTATTCTTAAACAAGATGGTTCAAATGAAATTCCTCCTATTCGTGTTTCTATTGTAAAACGTATGACAATTGAAAAAGATGGTACAAATCCTTGGTATTTAGTAAAATATTCTTTTAATACATCAAATAGCGTTCGTGATAAAATGAATATTTATTTAAATTATGGTAGTGAATTAATTGCTTCTGATATTTATTTTACAGGTATTTCTTTATATAAAGTATTATCAGATATTGAAAGTTTTGTTTTTACAAATGGTTTAATCGCACTTATATCTGGATTTTATTGTGATTCTGGTGTTTTATCTTGGCGTGATTTAGGAAATTATGGTAATAATTTTTCTTTAAAAAATAGAGCAGTTGTTGATACAAAAGAAGGTTTTGTCAATTTATATAATAACATTGCTACACAAACAAATGGTAAAGGACTTTTTTCAAGTGCTCCTATTTTTATGATTAATTCTTTATTATCTATTCAAGGTGTTCAAGTTCAAGAAGAAGATATGGATGATGATTTCCCAATCTTTTCTATTTTAGACGCAAATAATGCTGTTATGATAGGATTAAAAGTAACAAATAGTAATAAGATTATATTACAATGTAAAGAAAAGAGTATTACATCATCATCTTTAATATTAATGCATAAAACATTATTGTCATTATCTTTTAATAATGATACACATAAATTAATCTTTTATCAAGACAATGTTCCATTACTTGTTTTAGATAATTGTCCCACTTTATATTTTGACAATTCAAAATTTATTGTAAATGCGAATCAATATTTGAAATTAAATCTTTATGATTTAATGATTCATAATTACATTTTATTAGAAAATGAACATAAATTATTACGTTCTTATTTAATGGAATCGAGTAACCGATTACCACAAAATGTTCCTTCAATTTTTAATTATATTTTACCTACTAATTGGAATTCGAGTAATGGTACAGTAACTTATGAATATGATGAAAAGAAAGATCCTTTTTATTTATCGTTTCAGAAAAATGCTTCTTCAATTTATTCAAACGCACAAAATGGAAATTGTAATGTAGTAGAAGTAAAACCAAGTGATTGTCCTACAGCATATAAAAAAGGAGATGATTATTATATCTTTATTCCGAAAGATAGTTATTATAGTAATAAATTGGGTTATTATGGTGAAAAATATTATGGTAAAGAAAAAGATAAAGTTAAATATATATATCAAATGAATTTTCCAGATTGTGAATTACCTGTTATTTTAACAGACCGTGAATCAGGACAATATTCAAATACATGTCCATTTATAATAGAAAAGAATAATCCTTGTCAAGCGGTTGGATGTGGAAATGTAAATTGGGATGTTGAATATGTAGAAGATTTGAATTTAAAGGATAGTTGTAAAAATGCGGTATCTTATTATTGTAGAACAAATTATGATTTAGACCCTAAATGTAGTGCTTGGAAACCATCGAATAAAGATGATAAAAATAGTATTCGTGTAAGAAATTATTTTGAAAATTCAGATAAATATTGTGATATTAAGAATTATAATATTGAAGATCATCCAGATTTTAACAAATATGTTCGTAAAGATAATATTCCTTGTTGGGGATGTGACCTTTCAAATGCTTAAATTTTTATTTACTTATTATTTAATTCTTTTAAATAATAATTTATTATTTAAAAATATTGAAAATAATTACAATTTAATTCCATATGATTATATAAATTATAAAATAGAGAAATTTTAAATGTATATAAAGAAAATTTTATAAATAAAAAATATTTTATAAAAATGGATGATATTAAAATATTTTATAATGATGAAATTAAAAAATATATGTGTCCGATATGTGATTCAAAATATAAAAGTAAATATACTTTTATAAAACATTTACAAAATAAAAAAAGATGTGATTTTAAAAAATCAGTTAAAGATTTATTAAATTATTCAAAAGAATTAAACGAAAATACTTTAAATGAAAATACTTTAAATAAAAATACTTTAAATGAAAATACTTTAAATGAAAATACTTTAAATAAAAATACTTTAAATAAAAATACTTTAAATAAAAATACTTTAAATGAAAATATATTAAATATAATAATAGAATATAAAAATTAATCTTTTAAATCTCTGTATCTCATTTTAATGGAAACAAAATCTTCTATATTTGGATTAATTAATGGAATTTCTTTTAGTTCATTCATATGAACATTCATATTTTTAATAGTATTATCACTATGTTTATTAACGGTTGAAATCATTTTATTTAGATATTTATCTCTTGAACGAAAAAGATTACTATGAGATGTATAAACAAATTTTTTTTCATTAATATCATACTCTTTATAAATAGTATCGTGTTTATATTGACCTTTTAAAAGATAATAATATTTAGTAATAAAAGAGTAATAATCTTTAGATTCTTCATCTTGATTACTTAAAAGTTGTCCAAAGGATTTACTTAATTTATCGAGTATAATATAACCTGCTTTATCAGAAGACATTTTATTTAATTCATTTTCTGTATATATAAATGCTTCATTATTTGAAAAAAAAATATTTTGATTTTTTTCATTTTCAAGAATCATTTTAAGAAAGTTGTTATATAAAAAGAAATCTTTATTTTGATAATAAGAATCGTGTATGTGTGTTAAATCATAATTTTCATTTACAAAATCTTTAATAGAAATACTTATATTATTATTTTGTAAATTATTTTGTATATTTTGAACATTATTAAAATTATAATTTTGTACAATATTTGATGAAATTTTTTCATTATTTTCTTTTGTTTTAGTTAATATTGTCATTGATTTTTCAATATTTTCTTCTAATATTTTTTTCATATTTCTTTTATATAAACAATTTTTTTTATTCATTAAATGTTTAAACATATTTTGTTTTGATTTATATTCTGAAAAACATAAATCACATACATATCTATTTTTTTCTTTATTATAATATTTTTTTTTAAATTCTTCATTTTTTTTATAAACATCATTATGACTATCTTCCTCCAAATCAATTATAGAATTATCATCTTCTTCAATATCATAATCATCTTTTTCTTCATAATCTTCATTTTCTTCGTTTTCTTCATTTTCTTCATTATTCAATATTTTTAAATCAATATTTTTAAAATTAGAATATATATGATTGTTTGTTTCATTATAATGATTTACTATAAATAATAAATCATTATTTGATAAATTATTTATATTAATATAAAAATAATATTTTTTAGATAAAGTTAAAATTTTTGCGTTTTCATATGAAATTATTGAATTACAATTACATTTTATTTTTCTATTAAAATGTTTTACCATATCTTTCCTTATTGATGTTTTATATTCAACGCAATAATGACATATATAATATAAATTTTTTTCATTCATTTTTTTAAAAATAATATATATATTATTTTTTAAATATCTTTATATTCACTTAATATATTTTTTAAATTATTATTATTTACATATATACTGTTATTTCTTAAAAAATAATATATATTAAAATATATAACCATAATGTGTAATAAAAATAATTATTTTATAAAAATATTATAATTTATATATATTTATTTTATCTTATTCAAAGTACGAAAATTCGTATTTTAAATGGGAAAATTCCTATTCACTTTATTCAAAAATCGTAAATTCCTATTCACTTTATTTAGTTTATTTAGTTTATTCAAAATACGAAAATTAGAGAATTCAGAAAAAAATATTGGCAAAAACATGACGATTTTTTTCAATTTGAAATTTTTTGGACTTTTTTTATGCTTTTTTTTTTTGAAAAACTCTAATTTTCGTATTTTGAATAAACTAAATAAACTAAATAAAGTGAATAGGAATTTACGATTTTTGAATAAATTGAATAAGAAATAAAATACGAAAATTCGTATTTTGAATAAGTTATTTTATAAAAAATGAATAAAATATATATTTAGGTTAATTTATTTTTATATAAAATTTATATAAATATAGAATAGAATTATTTCTTAAAATGAAATTTAATAATAGTGATATAATTATTTGGGTTTTTATTATTCTTTTAATTGCTTTTATTTTTGGTTTATATAATGCTGAAAATCATCGTATTCCAAATACCCTTTATATGAAAACTCGTGGAAGTACTACTCCTTATTTAGAACACTTTGAATCAAATTCAAACGAACATAAAGAAAATTATTCTCAATCTAGTTTATTTGATGTTTCCGGTGGTGCTTCTTCAAAATATGGTTGGGGTATTAGTAGTTATGAAAATGATTATTTAAGAAAAGAATTAAACAATGTAGATGAAAATATAGAAGAAGAGAAACGTATAGAAGAAGAAAAAAAAGAATTTTGTAAAAAACCGGAAAATAAAAATGTACCTAAATGTTTTCAAGATGATTCTTTTTATTCTAAGAGCGAATTTTGTAAAAAATGTAATATTTTAGATTATCCCGATATTGACAAATATGTTTTAAAAAGTTCCGTTCCACCTTGTCCCAACTTATCCGATTATATTAAAAAAAGCGAAATTCCACCTTGTAAAAATGATAATATTGATTTAAATGATTATGTTAAAAAAAGCGAAATTCCCGTTTGTAAAAATGACAATATTGATTTAAATGATTATGTTAAAAAAAATGATATTCCTAAATGTCCTACTTGTCCAACTCTTCCCGATATGAAACAACCAAATATTACAAATAATATTAAAGAATTTAAAATTGTCGATGTAAAAGATGTTGAAATGCTTCTTCAAGATAAACGCATTCGTGAATATTTAGACGCAAATTATGAAAAGAAAAATAATATTCCTAAACAAAATAATTCACAAAACTCACAAAATTCTATTTTAGGTATTCATCCTCCTGAAAAAAATAATTCTTATGTTACTTCATCTTCTTTATGGAACGAAATTAAATCTTTCTTTGGTTTCGGTTCCCAAGAATCAATAACACAAGAAGAATCCACTAAATATCAAGAATCTAAGAAAAATTCATTTATTCCTCAAGAAGAATCCAGAAAAGTTATTCAAGAAGAATCCAAAAAAGTTATTCAAGAAGAATCCAGAAAACAAGTCCAAGAAGAATCCAGAAAACAAATATATGAAGAAGAAAATAAAATGATTTATAATCAAACAATTGGTTATCAAAAACAACTTGAATTAAATGAATCAACATCCTATTTAAATAATCAAATGTTAAAACCACTTGTTTCAAATGCGGATGCTCAATATGCTGGTGATAAACTTTACGCAACTGTTTAAATAATATATTTTATAATCTTTTTTCAAAAAACAATTTTGTTAAATAATAATTTATTACTTAACAAATATTTAAATACTTAACAAATATTTAAATTATTTAAATTAATTTTTCAATAATTTTTTCAAGAGCATTATCCATAAATATCATATTTTTCATATTTTTATTTTTTTCATCTTCTAAAACTTCTTTTTGATTATATACTTTATCTATATATTCAATTTCACCTTCTTCATCTTCTTTATTTACATTATTTACATCTATTATTTCACTTGAATTATTTAAATCAATTGTACTATTATATATTAATGAAGAACCCAAATTTGATTCATTTTTATTATATTCTTTTAATTCATTTACTACATTACATATTTTATAATCAAAATGTTTTAAATCATCCGCTATTAATTGATTTACAATAAATAATGATTTTTCATCATAATATGAAGAATAATGTGCGTGATTATGTGAATTAACACGTTGATATGGATTATGTATTCGATAATATACTTTTAAATGGTCTAATACTTTATTTAAATCCTCTTCTAATGTTTCAAAATGACCTATAAAATTCGTAATAATTTGACCACGTTCATTCATAATATGTTTTGCTTGACTCATAAAAACGTGTATATATTCCATATCTGTTACATTATTTTTCATTAAAACATATTGAGAAAAAGGTATTTTAGGATTCATATGATTCCATCCTGATATAATTCTATCATATGGATTTCTTATAAATGTAAATTTATAATATGAATCCCATTTTTGTGGTGTCATATTCATTCGCGAATTTAAATGAGGTGATGTTTTATAATAAATATAAACTCCGTGAATACGATTTTCATAATTTTTTTGAAATGGGTTTTTACGTTTATTTTTACAAAAAGTATCGTGGTCAGGTCTTTTTAAATAATATGTTTCAAATCCATAATATTGTTTTAAAACAGAAGCAATATAAGAACCTCCTGTTTTATGAACGTGTATAAATATTGCTTTTAAATCGTGATTTATACTACACATAAAAAATAAAATAAATCTTTACTTTATTTTTTTATATATTTTCAAAATATTAAACTTATTTATTTTATCTAAAATACATATTTATCTAAAAGAAAATACACTTTTCATATTTTGTAACGCTTTTTGACTTAAACTCTTTTTATTTAATTTACATTTACTATTTACTTTTAAACATTCATTCAATGAAAGAACATTTTCACGTTTCGCATTGATACCACATTTTAGAATTTTCATTATATATTCCATATTTTCTTTTATTTTATTTCCAAATAAGTTATATTGGTTATATTCTTGTAACATTGTATCTACATTTTTATTTTCACATTCTTGATTTAAATACATTTCTATTTTAGAAACTTCATCTATAATACGAATTTTCTCACCTATTATATTACCATTCTTCTTTTTTGATTCTAACTCTTTCATTACATAATTTGTTTTAATAGTATCCTTAAATTCTTTATTTCCATAAACATATACTATCAATAAGATTAAATATTTAAATTTATCATTATTAAATTTTAATGATGTATATACATTATTTATTGTAATTAATTGATGTAATGATATATAAGGTGTTATTTCTGCTATTTTTTTAACGAAATCATAATGTATTATTAATTTAGTTTCATCATTATCAATAATTTTTATTGTGGATAAATTATTATCAATAATATTATTTATTCGAATAATATGAAAAGTTATATTTCGATTTGAACTTTTTCCTTTTATAAAACTTAATAAATGAAACATTTTATTTGAAATACCAATATTACTTTCATTCATTCCTTTTGCTGTATTATAATTTATTTCTTCTAAATGACATTCATTATGTTTATTTAATAATTTTTTCATATTACATCTTTCTTTATTCAAATTATAAAAAGTATATTTTTTATAAATATTATTTTTATTATTAGGATTTGTAAATCTTTCTAAATAATAAGGTACTAAATGACTATTATATAAATAAAATAAAGTATTTATACCATTTTCTCGAATATTTTCACTTAAATTATTATCATCATCTGTAATATAAGAAATAATAATATTTTGTAAAGATTTTATTTTATTTGAAGTATTTAAAACATTTGTATTTAAAGAAATGCTTGTTAATGGATAAAAATAAATGATTGCTAATAATAAATATTTAATTTTTTTTTCAAAATCATTTATATTTTTTACATTTATACTTTTTATTTTAATTAATATATTAACAAAATCATTTTTATTTAAAGTTAATTTTTTATTATTTGGTGGTAAATAAATATTTGAATTATTAAAACTATTTCTACTTCCGCTATTTCTATTTACATTTTTATTTACATTTTTATTTACATTTTTATTTACATTTTTATTTACATTTTTATTTACAATATTTAATTTATTTAAATAATAATCTAAAACTTGATAATGTTTAAAAGAAACATAAGGAGTATAATTTGAAATAATCGAAATAATATTTTTAGATATAGATACAGGTATATCTCTATTTTCATCACCTATTTTATGAAATGTTACAATATTGTTGTTTAAAGAAATATATCTTGAATAAATTTGTGATTCTTCAAGATTTCCGTTATAACAATTTCCGTGACTTAAATAAAATTGAAATAATGTTCTTTCAAATTTATTTGAAATTTGATTATTTGTTATTTTTTTATTACATTCTAATATTATATTATTATTATTCATTTTTTATAAATAAATTATTCTATTTTTAAAAAAGATAAAATTTAAATATTCGTTTTTACTTTATCTTTTTTATAGAAAGTATAAATATAATACTCAAAAAATGGAATCTCAATCAATTCATAAAAAAATTCACGAAAAAATCAGTCAATTAAAAGAAACCCAATCAATTGATTTATTTAATGAATTAGTTGAATTATTTAAAGAAAAATACGGAGATGATTATAAAAATAGATTAACACGTTTTTTTCTTGAACCCGCTTTATTTGTTAAAATGGACGAATCTTATCAAGATGATGAAGATAATAATATTGAATTTGATATGGATAAATTATTAGAAGATAATGATGATGAAGAAGAAGATGAAGAAGATGATGTAGAAGATGATGTAGAAGATGATGTAGAAGATAATGTAGAAGATAATGAAGAAGATGATTATTTATCAGTAAGTAGTTCAAATGAATCAAATAACAGTAATTCAGGTAATGATATAATAGAAAAATATATGAAATTTATAAATAAACAAAATACTGTTGAAGATGCTTGTGGAGATATGGATGAAACGTGTGATGATGTTGATGAAAATTGTGAAACAATGATTGAAAGCAATAGAAAAGATGATGAAAATGAATCAGATGAAGAATATGAAGATGGAAATCAAGAAATTAATGAACAATTCTTAAAAGGTTTATTAGATAATGAACAATTCTTAAAAGGTTTATTAGATTTATCTAAAAAATGGTTTTCAGGAAATATGGAAGATAATCAAGAAGATAATGAAGAAGAAGATGAGGAAGAAAATGAAGAAGATGAAGAAGAGGAGGAAGAAGAGGAAGAAGATGATGACGATGAATCAAGAAAATCAAAAACGGAATCAGAAATAGCACAAGAAGAAGAGTTTATGAAACATATTGATGATGCAATTCCATTAGAAAATGTTTCATTTTTAATGATGATGTTTTTTGGTTTAGAAAAAGAAGAAAGAGAAAATTTTGTTGGTGAATTAAAGAAATATTCCGAAATGGGATATAAAGTAAAAACAAATCCTTATTATTTAGATATGCAAAAAACAGATTTCCACGAATTTATTTATAATAAAGTAACTGAATTATGTGGTGATGATAAACTTAAAATTAATTTATTAGATAATGATTCTGATGAAGATTCTCAAGAACATAATTCTGGAGAAAATAATTCTGGAGAAAATATTTCAGAAGAACATAATTCTGGAGAAAATGTAGAATAAAGGAGTAGTGTCCCGATATTTTATCTTACATATTCAAATGAATAGGTTGATAAATAAGCACTGCAAACATTGTTATAAAAACATTATATAAGAATGAAAACATTATTTTTATAACAATGTTCGGGGAAAAATGTATATAAATAATTTTATTAAAAAATAATATTTTTTAATAAATAAAAGTAAAATTAAAAATTTTTTATCATAATATTACCGTGATTTGAAAAATCTGACTCGTGTATTTCAAACCCGAATTTTCTATAATATTGTCGAACACCAACACCAGAAATAACAGCCATACCATTAATATTATTATGAATACGAGCAATATATTCAGCATTTTGTAATAATGCTTTACCAAAACCGTAATGTTGAGTATGAATGGATGAATTGTTTTTAACAAAAACGGGTATAAGACTACCATAAATATGAAGTTCTCGAATCAATGCTTTATTTTGTAATAAAGGAAAAGTTTTTAAACCGGCATTTTTGGATAAACGCATTCGTAAAAAACCATAAATAGTATCTTCATTACCACAACCATAAAAGTAAGGTTTTTGTAATCCGAATAAATTATATATAAAACATTTTAATTTATATTTTTCATAAGATATACATAATTTATATTTATTATTTAAATGACAATTACAAGATTTAAAAGATAAAAATATTTCAGTACCATTTTGCGCTCTATAATCACATCTTACTAAACGTGCTCGATACATATTTTGATTATTTTCTCGAACTTCCATACTTCGAATTTCTTTACATTGAAAATTATTTAATTCTTTATCTAAAACTTCACGTAAATTTGCTACTTTATTACCTCCATCAATATAAATACAAGGGAAATCACGTTGAATACGATTCACACGAATCCAAGGTGGAATATTTTTAAAAGTATTTACTAAAATACGAATAAATTCAGGAAAATTTGTTTCACTATATGGTTTATATATACCGGATTTATACCAATTTTTAATTTCAGTAAATTCCAAAACATTTGTTGGATATATTTTCCATTGGTCTGCTTGTAAATCACTATCTTCAATCATTCTTTGAAACATTTCTTCGTCTTTTTTTGGAGAAGAAAAAGGTAAATCAGGCATTAAATGAACATCGACTTTAAAACATTCATCTTTACATAATGTTATAGCGTCAATCGCATCTTGTGTTGTACATTCTCTTTTATTTTTTTCTAATATTTTATCATTTGTATGTTGTAATCCCATTTGAATACGAGTAATACCATATTTACGAAATCGACGTAATTCATATTTTGTAATTTTATCAGGACGTGTTTCAATAGTCATTCCAATAATACGACACATTGATGTTTCATTTATTTGTTGCTCTTCTTCCATACTCTTCATTTCACGCAACGTTTCAACATCATCAAATATAGTATTTGCGGCATAATATAATTCACATATAAAATGTTGAGCAATTGTTGGAGAATAACACGAAAATGTTCCACCTAAAATAATACATTCAATTTTATCAACATTATGTCCATTCATAACATATGAATCAATACGTTCTCGAAATTGATGTAAAGCACTAAAATTATTACGTTTTCCACGCATAACAGTAGGTGTTCCGTGATAATAAGAACGAGAATAACGAGGGTCATTTGGACAAAAAGAACAATTAAATGTACAAGAAAAATCATCAGGTGGCATAATAACAGAAACAACAATAACACCTGAAGAAGACCTAATTTTTTTTCCAATTAAAAAAGTTTCAAATAATTCATTTCTATGAATAGGTTTAGTGGAATCATTATTGGATAATAAAGAACGATAAATATATAACATTTGAGATTTAGAAGGAAGTATGAGGTATTTTTTTCGTAATTGTAAATTTGCCAATCTATATTTTTCAATATTGGGAATACAAACTTCTTTTTTTTTAGAATATTCATAAAAATATTTTTCAGTTTCTTCAATATACACATATACATTTAATAAAAGTAATCCAATATGTAATGATAAATAAAAATAAGAATATAATCCATAACTATGATGAAACCAATGAATAGTGTTACGAAATAAAAAGTATTGAAAGAAAGTTTTTAAAAAAAGGAAGAAAGTAATGTAATAAAAAGGATTGATTTCTAAAAAAGAATGAACATAATATTTATTTTCATCAATATATGAAATATCATATAAATCAGAATGTATTAAATCTTTAACAAAATTATAATATTTATCTTTATAAAAATCTATTTTAGAAATAATATCACGTTTTTTCTCAATATGAACATCTTTAAATAAATGTCCTAAATTTTCAATATCTAATAATTCATTTTCATCACCGTCATTACTACCACATATAACATCTTTACCATTTACGTGTTTTAAAGTAAAATCATCATCATATAAAGTATCTTTTTGTTTTTTTCTTTTATACTTATTTATACTTGTCATTTTGGTTATGTATTTTTACAAAATTTCTTTTACATTCAACATTTATTAAAAAAATCTTAAAATTTCTTTTACATTCAACATTATAATAAAAACATATTATTCAAATATTGATATCATTTTATTTATAACATTGTTCGGGAGTATTATATTTTAATTCTTTAACAAAAATATTATTTTTTTAAGAAATATTTTAATCACTGTCATCAAATAAAGATAAAGTAGTTAAAGTTCCCATAAGTAATAATAAAGATTGATTTGTTTTATTTTCTAAAATATTTTTAAATAATGAATCTTTTTTATTATTTTCTTTTTTACTTTCTTTTTTATTATTCTTATTATTTTCTTTTTTTTTACTTTTTTTACTTTTTTCAATACATACATTACAATACATTCTAAAATTTTCTGTTTTTCTATTACATTTTTTACATCTTGTTACTCGTAACATTACTGAATCATCAGATGAAGAACTACTTGATGAACAACTACTTGAAGAACTACTTGATGAAGAACTACTTGATGAAGAACTACTTGAAGAAGATGATGAAGAAGATGATGAAGAAGAACAAGAAGATTCAGAATCGGAAGAATCGTGAATCCAAGTTTTATATTTTTTCAAATAACAATCCCAATAATAATTTTTATAATGATTATATTCTAATAAATGTCCAAAAAATCCCCATTCCCATTCTTTTATATCACATTCTTTTTGTATTACACCTGAAGCATAATAAGGTGTTTTAAATCTATCATAATCAGATGATGATGTTGGTAATAATCCCCAAAAAGATGTTGGAACAATAGGTGATAAATGATTATTTTCAAAATCATTATTGGAAGTACTATTATGGAAAACATCGGAATTAGTAATGGGAATAAGATTTAAAAAATGACCTTTTAATAATTTATCTTGATTGGTTCCATAAAATAAAAATTCAATATTTTTTAATGTTTGAGATGATTCATTTGGAATATTTAAACTTACAGATGGTCCATTATAATATAATCCATTAATATGTTCATAAGTAGATGGTCCAATATAAATATAATTATCATTAAATGAAGTAGGTGGTAAATGAGATATTGTTAAAGAAGATGATGTAGAATTTGTAATATTTAATAAATTAAAAACATTTAAACAATTACCAATAAAAAGATTATTTACAGAATAAAATCGCGATTCATCTAATATTGTAATATAGTTTGTAGTCATTGTTAAAGATAAAAATGTATTATTATTCGCAAATACAATACTTCTTCTAGTTAATACTGTAACATTTTCTAATAATGTTGATGTTGTAATAAAACTATTAAAAGAATCATTATTTAAATAATCTGGATTTATATTATCTAATCCTTCAATCATAAAATTTTTATTAAAATAAATTTGACCTCCATCTAATACTGTAATACATCCAATAGAATAAGTAAAACCAAAAACACATTTTTCAACCATTAAAGAACCACCATATATAATTAAATTTGTACTTTGACCAAATAAAATTTCACAATTTTTGAATTTATCATAAAAACTTGGTGCTCCTAATGTTAATGAACTCGTATTTAATCGCGATATTCCCGCAAAATATATATTTGTATAACTCATTTCAAAATTATATGAATTTACATTACTTCCTCCATATGATACTGGATAAATACCAGTAGTAGAACTAACACCAGAATTAGTAAAATTTGTACCACTTATTGTGATACCATTCCAAAATTCGGCAAAGGGTCCTAAACCGTTACCATAAGTATATTTATTTGTAAATTGATTTACAGCGAAAATTTCTTTTAAAGGTACAATGGTAGTAAATGTAATAGGTTTATATTTTGTTCCATTACAAATTAATTTGGAATCATTTTTAACAATTAATGCTGGAATGGATGATGGATTTGATAATTCTAATGAATTAGCATAAATAATAGTACCTTCTTGAATAGTTAATGTAGCATTATTCATAACATAAATTTCATTCATTAAAATGTAATTATAAGAATTACTCCAAGTAGTATTTTCAGTAATATTTGTTGAAACATAAATAGTTTCTTTACAAGTATTTAATTGATTTTTTTTAGGAATATTATATATACTCATTATAAATAATACTTTACTCTATTTATATATTTAGAAATATTTGTTAAAAAATAAATTATTGTTTAAAAAAGAATATAAAGAATATTCATTGATAATAGATAATATAATAAATATTTTTTAAAAATGGGAACAGGTGAGTTACAACTTGTACAACGTGGTGGTCAGGATATATATTTAACAGGTGTTCCAAAAATAAATTCTACAGATGAATTACCCACAGATGATTATAGAACATTTGGTGACCCAAGAATATCACATTTTAAATCTGTATATAGACAAACAACACCCTTTGGAATGGAATATATATCATTATATTTTTACAGTATTCCTTCATTAACACCTTTACAAGAAACAAAAGCATCGTGTAAAATTGATAGAAATGGAGATTTAGTACATGATATGTATTTAGTATATGATTTACCCGCAATTTTTACAAATAATCAAGTACCATTTTCTTGGGTTGAAGAAGTAGGAACAAAAATTATTAAGGAAATATCAATACGTTTAGATGGAAATGTATTAGATACACAACGAGGAGATTTTATAAAAATATATACAGATTTAACTTTACCCGATGACCAAAAGAAAAAATTTATACGTTGTGTTGGCGGTGAATCATATATGTATAATACTGGTCAAAATCTTCAAGATGATATTACACAACAAAATATTGCTATACCTGCTCGTCGATTATATATTCCATTACAATTTTGGTTTTGTAAAAATTCAGGTTTATCTATTCCATTAGTTGCTCTTCAAAATAATGAATTATGGATTGATGTAACATTTAGTCCTTTAAATGAACTTATAAGAATTGGTTATCCATTAATTTCACCAAAACGTATGTTTGGAGATTATGAAAATAGTGAATTAAATATATTAATACGAGATTATTTACTTTCAATCGGATATGATTATACAAATGTTTTTTATTATTTTACACAAAATAATTGGCAATCAAATACTTATTTGTTAGCAAATTATATTTATTTAGGAGAAGATGAACAAAAAATATTTGCGTATAAAACACACGAATATTTAGTACAACAAACACAATTTTTATTATTCCAAGGGTTAAAAGCAGGACCGAATCATTTAGAAACAACTTTTTTCCATCCTTCAAAAGAAATTTTTTGGGTACTTACTCGAGATGATTTAGATTTATCAAATGATTGGTATAATTTTACAGCATTAGATGATTCAGAAAGTTTAAAATATTATCAATCACAATTACCTTTTTATGGATTTTCAAATTTTTATGAACCTGAATTATTATATATAAAAAATAATTTTACAACATTTATTAATTCAATTAAAGACCAAAATGTAAATAAACTTCCTCCTCAAGTACTCCAAACATATTTTAACAATTATTATCAAATTATGCAATCCGCAAAACCGATTTTTAATAATCACGACCGTATGGAATTACAAGAAGCAGCATTTTATCAAAATTTAACTCCTTTTAAATATCATAATGGAACAGGTGGTCAAGGAATTTATGTATTACCATTTTCATTAAATCCCGAATTACATCAACCTTCAGGTACTCAAAATATGTCTGTTTTAGATAATCAAGAAATATTTATAGAAATTTTTAATACATTTCCTCCTGAACAAAAATTTAATTGTTATATGTGGTGTGTTTCTTACAATATTTTCAGAATTATCGGTGGTATCGGTCAAATGGCATTTGCTTCTTAAATATTTATTTAACAAATTTTGAATGTAAAGGAAATTTCTTTTAAAAAAGAAAGAAATGGAAAATAAACGTAGAAAAATGGAAAATAATGATGAAACAAATAAGATGAATCTTTTATTACAAAATCAAGATGAATTACATAGACTTATATATCAAATAGGATGTATATGTGAAACATCAAATACAATGATTGGAGTCATACATTCAAAAATAGAAATGTTAGAAAATAAAACACATACATTACATAATAAAATAACATTTTTAGAAAATACAATTGGAAAATTAAGTAATTCCTTTTTAAAAGAATTACATCAAAAAAATGAAACAATTAAATCTTTAGAAGAATTAAATATAAATATTCAAAAAGATTATGAACAGAAAATTAATATTTTAGAAAATTCAAATAATTCTTCTTCAATACCATCTTATTATAATTAATTTATAATTTCTTAAAAAAATATATACTTTATTATTAGTATAAAAAAATATTTTAAAAATGAATACAAATGATCTCAAATTTACAGTTAATTATGCTATTTCTTTAATTATTGTTTTAGCAATATGTGTTTATTTAATGAAGAAAATGCCTACATTAAATCCTATTTTAGTTATTGTTGTAGGTTTATTAGCAGCATATTTAGCAATTACTTTAATTAATTATACAATGCCATCATTCGCAGTAACAACAAGTAATATGACAGATTATATTCAATATTCTATTTATTCAAATTTCAATGATTTAGGTTATTTCAATATTTGGCCTCCAATTCTTGTAGTACTTATATTATTTATTATTTTATTATATAATGGTCAAATTCGTTTTTCAAGTAATAATGTAAATATGAAATAAAGAAATTTATTTAAGAAATTATTTATAAAATTATATTATTTATTATTAGATAAATAATATAAACAAAAAAATGGATTCATCATTATGTAAAAATGTCGTAAAAAGTTATTATCTTTATCAAAATCCTTTATACACTTTCAGTTTTCCCATTTCTCTTATTTGTGGTATCATTGCTTATGGTGTATGTGTTGCGACAAAATGTTCATCAAATTCTTATATGATTCAAATTATTATTCCTCTTTTAACAATAATGATTGTTAATTGGATTCTTATGAAAGTATCTTGTATGATGCTTGATAAAGATGAAATGAATCAAATGACAAATCATTGTATTTCATATCTTTCCACAATAAATGTTCAAGAAAATTTTGAATCAACCGAAGAATCTCAACAAAACCAAATCCAACAAAATCAAATCCAACAAAATGATGATTCTGATTTACATTCCCCATTAAATATTATTGATAATCTTTATGATAGTACATATGAAGTTATAAATCCAGATACAAGAGAAGTTCATATGGAATATAATGGTTTAAATACTGCTAATTTTACACCCATTGCTTAAAATTATAAATAATTGAGAATAAAATATTTTATATAATTAGTTAATTCTATAAAATATGTTTGCTATTTTTAATGAAAAAAAAATATTAACTAAATTCGGTTTAGGTTTATGTATTCTTCTTATCCTTATTTCTATTTATATCCTCTTTTACCTATATCAAAGTGTCAAATTTGATTATTCTAAAAAAATAATTGAAAATTATAATGATAGTCTCCCTGATCCTACTAAATTATCCGAACAAACACCAGATGGCGAAGATTATTTATATCCCGTTTATTCATTAAATGAAATATGCGAAAATCAAGGTTTAAAACCTTCTCTTGTAAATAAATTATGTTTAATGAAAGATGGTACTTATAAACCTTTATCAAATTGTAAATGCGAAAATGATGATGGAACTTGTGCTATTTGCTATCCTGAAATAAAAATTGATAGAACAGGTAGAAGTATTATTTATAATGCTGACCAATTAGAATAAATTAATCTTCATCAACATTTAAAGATTGAGCAGTAACAAAATATTCTAATTCTTCTTTCATTTTCATTGTAAAACGTTTTGGATTTTTATTTTCAAACAAATTCATTTTTTCTACTTTTAATATTGTTTCTAAACTTTTTACATCAATATTATATTTATTCATAATTTCAATAATTTCTTTATAATTTGAATCTTCCATCTTTTTCGGAATTTGTGACATATTCCTTTTTATCTTCTTATCCTTCTTATCCTCCTCACTCTTATCCTCTTCACACGTTCTATCCACTTTTAAATAATTCAAAAATATCTCAATTAAATACACCAATTCTTCTTCATCCACTATAATTCGATTTGTTGAAAATAAAGCATTTTGTAACATCTTCTTATTTACCTCCAACTGCGATATCTTATTCAATATATTTGTAAATGATATCTTAAAATTACCATTATTCATATAATTCATTTCTTGTAAATAATGATTCGGTAAATAAACAGATTCAATTGCCGCAGCATCCGGTAAATCATCCCATTCTTGTGATTTATATATAGATGTTTGTATATAATCATATTGACATAATCCATTTAAACACTTTTCATACACTTCTATTTTCTTCATAATATCATTATCCGAATTTTGAATATATCCTAATATATTATTATGTACCATTAATGGTGTTAATAATGTATCGTGTGAATATAATCGTATTGAATCTTCTATACTTAATTTTGAATCTAAAATTTTAATTGTTGAATCATCCAATTGACAATATATATCTGTAACTCCAAATATCATTTTATATTTTTCAAATTCATTTTTACCTATTTCTTTTATATCCTTAAATAAAGAAATTTCTTTAATACATTCTACTATTTTACCAATATCATAATGACAATATTCCGAAATAGTTATTCGAATATTATTTTTAATTATTATACTAAAAATATTTTGTAATTTATTATATAATAAATCACAATCATTATCGGACAATTCACCTAAATCAATTACTTTTGATAATTTTTTCAATTCATTCATTTTTTTATCTGTTGTATAATTACACGTACATATAACGGGATTATAAAAATGAATTTCATTTTCATTATATTTACTTTTTTTTTCATTTAATATAACTTCTTTTTTATTTTTACCTTTCTTTTTTTTAATTTCAACTCCTAATTCATCTTCATCTTTCTTTTCATCACATTTTTTTCCACTTTTTATAAATGATAATATTTCATTAAATATTATATTATCACCCGTTTCTAACATAATTTCTATATCATCAAATAAAAATCCATTCATCTTTTTTACACTACCAAATTCTACTAAATTTTTAAATGATATTGCGTTACGAATTGAATCAATAACTTGCTTTTTCTGCATATTCATTTCCATATTTGCATTATCAAATTCTTTAATTTCATATTTATATTCTTGTAATAATAATCGTGCTAATAAACTTTTACCACAACCATTTTTACCAGTTATCAATAATATTTTAGGATTTATTCCTTCATTATATTCTTCAAACCACTTTTTACATTCTTCCACTTTATTCGAAAATATTTCAAAATCATCTAATTTTTTTGGAATTATTTTATCATAAATATTTACAATATTTTCTACTTTAGGATTATCTTCTTTATCATATTCATTATCCTCTTTGTCTATAAAATAAAAAAATTTATCCATTTTTCTTTTATTATTACTTTTTTTTTCTTTATACTATTTTTTTCGCATTTTTGTTAAAAATTTATTTATTTTTTAACAAAATTTATTTTAATCATTTTCATCATTTTCATCATTTTCATCATTTTCATCATTTTCATCATTTATTTTTTCTCAACCATTTTTAATTTTTCTTCCTCCATTCTAACTTTTTCTTCATATTTCTTATCTAAATTTTCCAATAAATCTTCCGTTTCATTTAAAATTATTTTTAAAGAAACTGGTAAAAATGATATTGGCCAAAATAAAGATAATATTATTCCATCCATTACACCAGAAAATCCTGAAGAATAAGGTTTATATTTATTTGATTTACGATTTATTTGATTATAACAAAAATATGGTGAAAAAAGAGTTGTTGTTATACAAAAACCCTTAAAATAATATTTATGTATTAAATCTATTAAATCAATTTGATTTTGTGTTGTTGATAAATTTCTTTTTAAAAGAAATCTATTTCTAGATACTAAATTTCTTACAAACATCTTTTCTATTCTATTTTAAACCTTTTTCCTTTATATTCATTTTTTAAGCATATTTTTCTAAACCAGACCAAACTGCTTTTGTAGAAACACCATCACCAACAAAAGGACCACAACTATTAATCCATTCGGATCTTGAATAAAATGTTCTTGAATTTGATGTATCATTTGAATCAGGTTCAGCAGCAATTTTCATAAAATCAATTTTATCTTCATCTGTACTATCTCCCCATTTAGTTTCACTATCATAGGGAGAAAATTTGGCAAAAATATCAGTAACACCGTCTTTTGTTACTTTATAAGCACATTGTGAATCATCACTTTTACCATACTTAGCAATTAAACCAAATTTATCTTTACATATATAATTACCATTTTCATCAACATTCATATATTCCCAATAATCAGGACATTTCAAACCAACTGTTTCCATATAAGTAGGTGTAGGTCTTATTTTAGATAACTGTGATGATTCATACATTTTATTAAAATAATTCCATACATAATATACTATAACTGCTATAATCGCAATTAATCCAATAGATGATAATACATTTATTACCGCAGACATTTTTTTACAATTTCTATACTATAGAATACGATAATTTAATTTATTTAAAGAATATTTTCCCCGAACATTATTTCAAATATATTTTTTATAAAAAATAATACAAGAATTGTAAAAGAATGTATAATATAATTATTTGAAATAATGTTCGGGAAAATATTCTTTAACTAATTATTTATTCTTTAACTAATTATTTATTCTTTAAATAATTATTTATTCTTTAACTAATTATTTATTCTTTAACTAATTATTTTATTCTTTAACTAATTATTTTATTCTTTAACTAATTATTTTATTCTTTAACTAATTATTTTATTCTTTAACTAATTATTTTATTCTTTAACT
>JACCDO010814195.1_pt1 | contig 78589 bp, 80 predicted proteins | sample 7446101 | NCBI WGS metagenome assembly JACCDO01 (sample SAMN15323440, study PRJNA562643) | freshwater metagenome | isolation source: river surface water | place: USA:Blue River Watershed | collected 2017-08-16
ACGTTGTGAATAAAAAATGTCAGCATACTGGTTGTAAAAAGTTACCAACCTATAATATTGAAGGAGAAATTAAGGCTATTTACTGTGTGGAACATAAATTACCAAATATGATTAACGTTAAGAGTAAAACATGTCAGCATACTGGTTGTAAAAAACGACCAACCTTCAATATGGAAGGAGAAGTTAAGGCTATTTACTGTGTGGAACATAAGTTACCAAATATGATTAACGTTGTGGATAAAAAGTGCCAGCATGTTGGTTGTAATACACGAGTTAATTTTGGATATTGCTCTACATCACCAACTCATTGTGCACAACATAAACTAGACCATATGATTATAAAACCTAAACGTTATTGTCAAACCAGCGAGTGTAAAGATTTAGCGACTTATGGTAAATCTGAACCTATTCATTGTGATAATCACAAAAATAATGATGATATATGTTGGTTAGTTAAGAAATGTGAATTATGTCACAGAGATAATGAGATTTTAAACAATAAAGGATTATGTAGTATATGTTGTGATGTACCATTTTTTGAAGAGTCAAAACGAATTAATAAAGCAAAAGAAACGTTAATGGTACGTTATCTTAAAGAGCACGTTAAAATTCCACAAGGCGTAAAGGAGTTACCATGTGATAAAGTGATTGATTCAAGTTGTAATTTGTATAGACCTGACATGTCGTATGATTGTATAACGCATATATTAGTAGTAGAATGTGATGAAAATCAACATAAAGGATATAGTTGGGAATCATGTGCTGAAAATAAGAGTTTGATACATGCAGAAGAACGCCGTATGTATGGAATATTTCAGGCATATGGTGGAATTCCGGTAGTATTTTTGCGCTGGAATCCTGACACATTTAAAATAGAAGGTAAAGTAGATAAACGATACAATATGGGTAAACGCTTAGACACGTTACAAAAATGGGTTGATTATTGTATAAAGAATAAGCCTACAGAGTTAGTACAGTATAAACAATTATATTATGATGAATATAATGAGACTGACCCGACATTCAAAAAAATCTAAATCCTATTATCTAATAAGATTTTATTTTAAAAAATGGTGCAATAATATTTTCAATAATTGGATCGGATATAGTGGTAGTTTTTAAGAAATCAATTTATAAGTTTGTAAATTCCCAATCGTATATTTTAGGTTTAGTTTTCTTTTACGATTTTTGTGTTCTTTTTTCAAATAAACGTAGATAAAACATGTCAATTTTATAAACTGGTGATTCCGAGTCATCAAAATATTTAACCATTTGATCTTTACTATAGTTTATTTAAAAATTTAAATAACAAAACAAAATGAAACTTTATATGCGATTTAAAACCTTACCCAAAGTAATGTTTTATTTTTATTAGTTTATTGGTTTATTTTAAATAGTTTATTGGTTTATTTTAAATAGTTTATTTGTTTATTGATTTATTAGTTTATTTGTATATTCAAACTTTAGTTATCGCTTTCTGCTTTATTTGTTTCTTGTATTTTTATATTCCAATAATGACCAAACTCGTAATCCATAAGTTTACAATATGTTGTTAACTCTATGCCAGTTCTTATATGTCTGGTTAATATCGGAAGTATATCATCTATAAACTTTTCATAATCTTCATTATGCACTTCTTTTTCGTCTAAAGTAAGTTCTTTACTCCATTCATATAAATCATTATTTATTTTATCCACGATTGTTATTATTTTTTCAGGTTTTGATATATCATCATACATGTAACTAAAAATTTTCTCTAAATCAAACGTCAAATACTTTATCGCATGAAATACAGCAATTTCTTCCCTTTCATATATACCAATTAATTGACAATTTATGATATTTTTGATCAAATTCAGTATAAGTAATAACAAACATTTTATACTATAAAAACTTTGTTACACAAAATCATTTTACTTTTATTCTACTTTGAACACTACAAGAATGATACATTCAGAAGATAACGTTTAGAAATGAAAAAGACAGAAATTTTTTATATCTGGTAAAAAATGAGTAATATTTTTAGAAATGCTGACTTAGAAGGATTGAAAGGTATAAAGAATCAATTAGTAGATAAGCTGAAAGACTCAGAAATTCGTATAAAAAATTATCTTTATATGTCAATAGATAATATAACATCATATGACAATGATTTTTACAATGAGTTATTTACTATAAAATGGCCAGTAGAGTTTATAAATGATCCAAAAATAATATATAATTTATATGAAAATCAAAGGATAACATTGGGAGACAAAATCCATTTCGTAGATTTATTATATGATAATGGGTTGAAAATAGTTGATAATTTAGAAATATATATAAAGCCATACTTGATTGATTCAACTAAGACGTATATAGATTTGGGACTGTTTAATTTTATATATTCATTAGTGATATCTATTGAGCATCCTAAAATAGTAAAGGCGTTTGATGTGTTATCTGAGAGAAAGATAAAGTCTGTATTTTTTTGGTTTTTGGATTATTATAGTGAGATGTGTTCACGTAATTTGTTAGATTCACATGTGAAATTTGTTATGAATTCTATAATAATTGAACAGTTTAAGTACAATTTGATAAATAAAACTGAAAATATATTATGTTATATGAAAAATCGAAATATAATGCCTAATGATTATATAGTTCATACTTTATATACAAAGTCATTTATAAATCGCGATGAGTATATAAATTTTTATAAACGCACCGATAAACAAACCTATTTATTGGTTGCTGAACCATATACAAAAAAGAGAAAATATGAATATATTGAGAAAGATAATTAAATCAAATAAAAGCAACTAAAAGCAACTAAAAGCAACTAAACCTTACATAAGGTAAGGTTTTAAATTATGAATGTTGAAGAAAAGTTATTTGAACAATTAATAAATTCGCGTGTTATAAAAGAAATTCGAATAGATAATAAAATAGCTGATTTGGAGTAAAAACTTATATTATATAAACGTCAATATTCATGTTATTTAGTAGGATTGTATCATTTGGTTAATATAAAACAAGATCAAAACTAAATAAATTGAAATTAACAATATAATTTAGTCTAATAAAAATGATTGTTAATTTCGGTAAATATTATGGAAAAGATATATCAATATTAAAACAGGATAAAAATTATTGTAAGTGGTTAATTGAAACTGCAAATAAGGATTCATCGTCAAAATTAGCTAATTTTGTAAAAAAATATTTAGTATCGCAAGAAATAGTAAAGCAATTACCAAGAAAAATATGCATTCAAGGTGGTGTAAACAAAATTACAGGTTGTTATCTATTTCCTAATTTTGCAAATAGAGATGATGAATATAATTGTCCTGATTGTGGAAAAGATCTTGTTTTATGTAAAGGAGAAATAAGAATTCCGTACTTTAGACATAAGATAGATACAATAAATCCATGCACATATTATGATAAACCATCAGAAAGTCAAATACATAAAGATGCAAAATTAATACTTAAAAAAATAATTGAAGAAAAAGTTGAATTGACATTTGAACGTGATTGTGAAAGATGCAATAAAATTAAAGTATGCAAAGTAATAAAATATAACGAAAATATGATTGTAAAGTTAGAAGATCCTTTTATTTTTTCTGAAAATAGAAAGATAGCTGATTTGGCTTTATATAATAAAGATGAAAGATTATACATATTTGAAATATATAATACACATAAAACAAAGAATAAAGATAGACCAGAACCATGGTTTGAAATAGATGCTTATAGTTTAATAGATTATGTACAACAAAATATTGATAAAAAAAATATGAAAATAAGATGTATAAGAGAAACAAAATGTGATGAATGTAAGTTAGAATTAATTAAAATAGAAGAAAACGCTACAAATAAATTATATGATTTCTTGGTATCAAAAATAAGTTATAATGATATTGATGACAGTATATTAAAATTTGGAGATATATATGGATGTACAACATTGGGAAGGAGAATAGTTCATAAATGGTTTCCTATTATAAAAGATATGGAAGAATTATTCGATTACGATTTTGAAACATATTATTATGATCGTACAAATAGGTTAATACCACCAAATGAAATATATTCAAAACAACGAGATGAAATATATTATAAATCTTATTTAAGATATATTTTAAAATTAAATTTTGACGAAAATATAAATGATAAAAGTTTTTTGTCAAGATGTTATCAAGAATATAAATCAGGATATAAATCAGGATATAAATGTCAAGATATAATAGGACAATCAAATATAGCAATAAATTACAAAGGAATTATTGACCAATTAATATTTATTTCCGTAGAATCATCAATATCACTTAATTTTAATGATATTAAGTTTAGGGGCGATATATTTATAATATCAGCAGAATGGATTTTAAAACATTTAAATAATAATACAGAGAAACTTAAACTTTCGAAGATATTTAGTAATTATCTTAGTATTAAAGAATAAGGAAACTTTATAATATAACGTTTCGTTTATGTACCAAGTTTTTTCATAAAGCTATGCATGTTTTCAGTGCTCATGCTTGAGTTGCACTTCTGACAGATAAGACGCAAATTATCTAATGAAGTATCTTATATATGTAGCGCGAGTTCCAACAATAGAAGATGTGAAACGAGTACTCGAATAAATACGATACAACGATAAAATGAAAAAATGTAACGTTTTTATTGATATTAGAAATGTCTGAGATAGTTTTAAAAAAATATTATAATGGAGAGAAATCTGAAGTAACATTAGATGACTTGCAATTGCAGTGGAGTCAGATAACATTTAATGAGGATGATTTAAATATTATACTCTATGAGGATGATATAGATTATGATATGCCATTTGATGAATTTAGTACAACATTTCATCGTGAAGTGACTTTATGTATGGAATTTTATAAAGATATAAAAATAGTGATGCATCGTGAATATATTAATTGGTTCATACGACTTGATATAGATATAGCTAAATATTTGATATATAACTTTATATTTTATGATACAGTGACATCTGATGCAAATATATGTCTTTTGGGTTGTATGATTGATGCAAAATGTGTACCTGAGATTGATTATTTGTTGAATACTCAGTTAATTAAATACAGTGAAATTATTCGAATTGTATATAATATTATAGAACAGAATAGCGCTGAATTATTTTTTGAACGAATAAAGGCTACAAATTTTATACATAATGCGCATCCTATATTAAAGAAGACGATGTATCATATATTTTGTATAATAGGGAATTATGAATTATGGAAGATTCTTTTTGAGTATCGTGAATCAGATTGGTGGACAATAGAAGAATGTATAGCGGAGATGGATAATTCTTTTAATAATAACGAAGTAAATAATACGCTTAGTAGATATTATAAATCAGAAAAAACTGAACACTCATATTGGGATAGTGATGGATTTATATTTTATCAATGTTTAAATGACAAAGCTTCTGAGCGTTTATTGATAGATAGATGCGATTTTAGGATTCAGGCTAAGGCATTTAATGATCGCATGACGTTGGCTATTCAGTCGAATTTGGAAAAGCACTTATGTTATGACGTTGTTAGTATTATAAATGAATTTGTTTGGGGAAGAAGTTATTATATACCTGAATTAAAAAAGAATGAGATGAGACGTTCAAGATATAATGTTCCAACAAAATTAGAAGTACTTAGATATACAAAAGATAAACTGTCTTTTATAAAGTTGAAAATTAAAAAAACAAATAAAAATGAGATTGAATCAGAAGACGAAAATGAGTCTGAAGACGAAAATGAGTCTGAAGACGAAAATGAGTCTGAAGACGAAAATGAGTCTGAAGACGAGTCCGATGATGACTATAACAATGATTCTGAGTCAGAAGAAATGTATGATAGATCAGAAACATTTAATCCAATAAAAAAACGTAAATTAAAACATAACTAAATAAATTATTAGCTATATGCATTTGTGTGAATAAATTTTAAACCTTACATGTGGTAAGGTTTGATTGATCAAAATTTTGTTTGTACGTCATTAGAAATTTCATGCTTTATGGAGTGCGATAAAAAGACTTATAAGTACTAAAGTTTATATAAAAATTGTATCGATCTTTGCTAAATGAATTAAATAGTAAAGGAATATACTTTACGTTATCAAACATTACACTTACGTTTTCTAAAACTTCGTTCTTATTTATATCTGTATGTTCAAATAAAGGTTGCAATAAATTTTTAGGTTTACAATGTGGTATAACTTTTTCGCCATTTTTAAATTTAATAGATGTCTTAAAATCTATGCGTATAACTAGTATAACGTTATTATAATTTAAAATCAACGGAATCTTGATTTGCCCAATTAAAACATCATCATGAGTATTCACTTCTTTTGTTCCATAAATAGTGTAGGATAGAAAATCAGTAGGTAATTTATACCAAAAAATATCGTTAAATAAATCTTTCATGCAAAAAAACTGATAAATCGATAGTTTAGGTGGTTCGTGAATATTAAAATATTCTGGATACACTTGTTTCAATAAAGAGTCCTTAGTTATTAAATACAAATTATTATTAGAATAGTAAAATTTAATTTTCTGTGTAGTATTAGATCTTCCCCACGAATCAATAATATATGAGTCACTTTTAAAATTTGATCTATGTAAGACGGTTAATAATTCAGTCTTATATATTAAATCATGATCCAAAGGATTTTTATCATAGAATAAAAATTGACCAAAATAAACGTATGGTTCAAGTGCAGTAAATTCATACTTATTTTTACACATGTCATATGTATTTATTCTATAAATTAATGGGTCGATCTCAATACAGTAAGTATAAATGATGTTGGAAATATTTTTAGCATCCATTAATTTTATATCTTTAATACAATCATAAATCAATGATTTTACTTCGATAGGAGCCTCAAACGGATTCATTTTTTAATTATCATAAAATTCTGATTAAAATCATTTTTATATACTAGTTTTCTATATGGTAAAAACCTTAACTCTTTTAAAGTTTTATTTGGTTTATTTGGTTTACGATAAACCTAACAATCAACTTCTGCGTTATACTCGAACGCACGTTGCCATATTCTATTCCATTTGATAACGTCTATATTTGTATACAACCTTAAAATTTCTTGAACTTGTTTAAAAGGAATATTGGATGAATATCCATAATCTTCAGTAGCATTCATTATTATTTTGAAACATTTTTTAGCATTATAAATATATCTTGCATTTTTCGCAGCAATTGTATATTTTTCTTGATCATCGTCATCATAATCATCTTTCTCTTCATATAAAAGATCTTCGTCTAATGTATCAAAGTCTTAAAATGTAACTGCATAAACAAGACTAGCATTAAAATATTGAAAATGAACTTTTTTCAATAGTTCATTAGCTAAGTATTTTAGGAACTGTACATTTTCTATATTATTTATTATATTTTGTCTTCTAAGTTCAAGTTCAATTAAATATTTTCTTTCTTGTTCAAAATTATCAAACAAAGTTAGCATTTTTTCTCTATGTAGTTCTTTTCCTTTAGGATTGTATTCAGCTTCTATTTTACAATAGATAAAGTTAAAAAAGCTATATTCGTCTTTAAGAATATTTTGAATGATAATATCATCATCATTGCAATTTACTTTAGAATACTCGTACCACTTTTTTTGTAATATACTCATTATGTTTAAAAATTAAATAATATTTATGATATTTTCAATTTTATTAAACCTTACAAAGTGTAAGATTTGTTTTACTAAAATTTATTACTAAGATGATAATAATAATTTCCATACGATTTATTTACTTAATCCATAGTAAAATGGTTAACATTGTTAAAAAGACTACAGTCATAATTATTTAATTTAACAGTAGTATAAAATATTACAGAATGATCATCAGAATTTTTAAAATAAATGCAAGCCTGTATAAATTTTTTAGTTATTTCATATTGTACAGGAAATCCTATAGTTTCAAGTGAATAGTAATATAATTCTTGTTGGATAATCCTAAACTCGCGAGTGGTTAAATCAAAATAGGTAAATTCGCAAATCCAGTAGTAGTCGTCATTGTATCCTTCTTTAACTGGAATAAGTTCAGGTGATTTATTTACAAGGATTGCATCTGATAATAATGGTTTTAAGCAAAAATTAAAGACGTCATCTTCTAGTGGAGTATTAAGATTACTAATAGTTTTGAGCCAATTAGCCCATTTAATACCAGCAGTAATAGCGATATTATAACGCATATTATCATCGTTAGATGCATTTGAGCAAACGTAATGATTATCAATAAAAGTTGTAAATCCTTTATCAAAAGGACATAGGCGATCTTTTGCGTGTAAGTTGATAAGTATGAATCCCATTAATTTTGCTTTAACGCGATCAGATTCGTCATATCTATGAGATCTTGAAACGAAAGCTTGATGGAGAAAGTAAGGAATTTTTTGACCTATAGGATATTGGATAAAATTCTCATAGTGTAAGTCTTTATCAGTGAGCATTTTAAGATGTGTTTTTGTATGGTGTAGTGCAGTAAACCAGACATTTCTTGCACTTCTGCGCCATTTAAAGTATTCATTATAAAGAATACCTAGTGGTTGATATTTTACTACGCATAGTGATGAGTCAAAACGATAGTCATCGCTTATGAAATAATTATTTACAAAAGGAAGATTTCTATTTATAGAAATTGGTCTGACAAAAATTGATCTTTTTTGTTTATGTATGTTACACCATTTAGCAGGTCCATTAGGAAATTCAGGTTTGAAATAAGGAATTTTGTCACAATTTTCACATGCGAAGTCCTTTATAGCGTTATATTTATCTTTAGCGTGTTCAGTACATAGAAATTTCTGAACGTAGCCTTTAATAGTATGAGTAGCTTGCTGATCACAATAAATACAATTGTTCATTTTTGGTAGTATAAAAATAAACGGTAAAAGTTCAATTTATAAAATGTTGAAGAAAAGTCGTTTATACAGATAAGTAAATTTAAATCACAAAATCGAATTTGATGTTGAAGAAAAGTTTTTGATCAACTAAGGAATCACTATGATAAAATCCTATTATTTAATAAGATTTTAAAAAAATAAGCTGACATATAGCACAACGTCTCTAATTATTGGACTAAAGTAAGCATAACGAATTATATAATTAACGAAGAGTGTACTTAGTTTTATATCGTTTTCAATACATGTGATAATAAGAAGAGCTAATGTAGTTATTAGTAATAATATTTTTTCTTGAGAAAAATCGAGTTTATACATATTATAAGATAAAAATGTTAGATATGATAATACAAAACCAATATAAAAAATATATGTCTCCGTTTTTAAATCTTTCATCATTTGTATTTTAAAAACTATACCAGCTATGTATAGAAATATTGGAATGTAAACAATGGTAAGACCTATTACAATATAACGTAATTTTTGCCTAATGTCTTCAGTAGCAATTGGACAATAGTTATTATAAAGATATGTTGTTTGCATGATTATCATTTGAATTAATAGAAGATTAGGTAATAAATTAAAAGCAACGAGTAGATAGTTAGTAATATCGATATTAGTATATAAAGGCCAAAGATTTATAATGAACTGAAAACACCATACTATAAGAATTTTTTGCATGCTTTTCTTAACTTCTTTAAAATTAAGTATAGCAATAACATGAGTACAAAATGTTAGTGAGTTGATAGCAATTTGCGTATTAATTAGAATATTTTCGTTAGTTGTAACTTGTATAGAAAATATTTCATACATCAAATAAATAAATGCAAATAGAAAAAGAACGAGAGACCTTATTAGAATGAATTTTCTTTTGATCCAGAATTTGATTTCGATTTCAGAAAACTCAAGTGGAAATAGATCATGTTCGTTTAATGTAATTTTTCTGTAATCACTAAAGAATCTAATATAATATTCTCTTAAAGTAGCAATCATTTTTAAAGCTTAAGTGTCAATAGTAAAAAGTTCAATTTTCTAATGTTGAAGAAAAATTAACAATACAAACAAGTAAATTTAAACCAAAAATCGATTTTGATGTTGAAGAAAAGTTTTTGTTCGATCAAGAAACCCAATGCATATTTAAGTTAATTATAATGACATACACTGTATAAGTTTTAATGATTTTATAAACCTAGATGATATTGCGCACATGTCACATAATGAATAGTTAGAAAATGATATTTACATGAGTTTATGGAAGAACGAAAAATTACATTTGAATAGACAATAAACAAACATCAAATTTTAGAAATCAATTTAAACATTTAATTCTTATGAAAATAATATATAAATGCCATTAACTATAGGAAATTTAACTTTTGATTATTTAAGTGGTCCAACTTCATGTCGATTATTAACTCCTACTTCAAATATAAGTTTGATATTTGAAAAATTTATACCACCAATGATTTTGTTGGGAGATGAGCATACAAATAATACATCTTTATGTAATCCAAATAATCCAAAAATTTTAAATACGTTTACTCCCTATTGGATGCGATTAATTGATTCTTTGGGAATTAAAAATATGAAAGTTAAATATTATATAGAAGGAAACGTGCCATTAGAAGTTATAAATTCAAAATATTATATAAATGACGAGATTAGAAACTGGATATATGACATTCCAAAAAACAACGTAATGAGTTATATCCCGAATTTTTATCCTGAATGTTTTTCTGAAATTAATGACAAATGTCCTATAGATAATATAGAATTTTATTATTCAGATTTACGTGCTGGGCTTGAATTTTCAAATATAGAGAGAAAAGATGCAAAATATTTAAATAATAAAAAAAGTAAAAAAATCGCAGAAATATTTAAGCTAAATAAACCAAGTAAATTTTCACATGCTCTAAAATATTCAAAGGCAAGAAAAGATAGAATTTATATTCATTCTACCGATGATTATGAATCAATATTATATAGAACTATTGGTTCATCATTATCATTGAATAGATCATTATCAGCTAAAAATATAGCAAGAATTAATGATATAAGTATCCTTGAATTGTTGAGACTATTATTAAATGACTCAATGAAATTTGCAAAAATTATATTTGATCCTTCAAATAAAATGCTTAATAGTTCGAAACTTTTAAAAAGTATTATGCTTTTTTCTAGCACTTGTAAAAATTCAGAAGAGTGTGCGAAATTTTGCATACAATTATTTTATGATTATGTTATATATATAGTGCATGAAGATATAGAAATTAGAGTATTATCTGATAAATTAGAAGAGGCATTAGATAACTATAAAAAAGATACAGATAAGTTGAATGATATTTTATTAAGAGAACACCTTACAAGAATATCGTTAAGATCAAATAAAATGCCAAGTAGGCTAAATGAATCTGACTTTGAACATAAGAATAAAATAAATGAATATAAAGAAGTAAGCGAGTCTATTGCACGTACAGTAATGATGGCTTTTAATGACATGTATACTTTATTTCATAGTTGGACTAAATTAACACCTTTGGTTATATATAATGCAGGTGAGTCTCATTGTAAATATTTATCAGACTTTCTATCTACATATTATGAAGTAAAAACTTTTACAAAGCATTCTAAAGAAATATTACGTTGGAATTTACCATATGCCCATAATAATATTTCTAGATGTTTAAAATTTACTAAAACAGATTTGAATATTGATAATGAAATATTTCAAAACTTTATTAATCAATATGATTTAATCCTTTCAGATAAAAAAATTTTAGATGATTATAAGAAACAATTTGAACTTATAAAAACAAGAATAGATATATTGGGAGAATTATATAATCAAATGTTAAAGGGTAGATTGATATCATCTAAAGAAATAGAAACGCAATGTTCGAAATTTGGAAAAATAGAAGACTGTAAAAGAATATGTAATTTATCAACAATAAGCTACACTGTTCAAACAGAATATGCAAATAAAGTATCAATAAATTAATATTCATAAACATATTTAGCTACACTCAGATAGTGCGAAGCACTCCGGCCGAAGGCCAGTATGATCAAAACCTATCGCGCAAAGGGCTCATGAGCGCTTAGGGCGAACTAGATTATTTAGTATAACAGACTTGAATCAGCTTGTACTCTAAAATAAGTTTGTTGGTTTTATCGCTAGCGCTCAGTCTCTTCTGGGGCAAAATTGAGCATACGATAAGTCATGATCTAATTTGCAATATTTTTTTTTAAATAAACACTTATAAATTATAAACCTTATCAACGTAAGGTTTAGTAATAGTTATGATTTAATTCTTGAAATATTTCTTCTTATTCAATCGTTAAATTGTATCTAAATTCATCTTCATCATTTTCGTCTTCTTCGTCAAAATCGTCTTCTTCGTCTTCCTGATCAAATGGATATAGTTCACTTTCATGATCGATTGCTCTAATCCAAATTCTTTCATATACTTCAGTTGGTATTTGTTGTTTAAAATAAGTGTCAAAATATTGTTTTGCTAACGGTAATTTATAATTACACATTAGAATGATTAACTTAATAATAGATGCATTTGACATTGCTAAATCAAAATCATCTTCGTTATTATCACCATTGTAATTGTCAAATTCTTGCTCCGCAAGTGGTAAATCAGTATCTCCTAAACAACAATAATCTTCATCTTTATATAAACTATAAATAAGACTTGCGTTAAAAAATGTGTAGTCAAAATGCTGCAATAAGTATTGAATAATTTGTTCTTGACATTCTTTATTACAATAAAGGGATATAAAATCTTTTCTACTATTGAAATAGTCAAATTGAAATAAACTTTTTGGATCTTTAATACTTGAAAGTATTGAATAATCATTATAGTCGCAAGTATCAACCATACTTTTTTCTTCACAAAAACGTTTCCAAGCTTTTTGAAGATTGGTTAAACTGGTAAAACTTTCTATTAAGTTAGAAATATTACGTGCGTCCATTAAGGTACAGTCGATTTCTTTTTCAATAATTTTATTCATATTGTTTTAGACTAAAATATAATTAGAGATTATTTCATTTTTAGTTTAAAATAAAATAGTTCTTTAATTTAAATGAAGTTCATAATTGGGGATAAACATATTGATAGGATATCTGGTCCGATATCAATGTATGTTATGACATCGATAAACAAAGAAGAATTACCGCATGTTATAATGTTTGGAGACGATCATACTGATAGTTTGTATCAATGTTTAGATTGTACATGCGAACATAACGAAAGTTGTTGCATGAAAATTTACGATTCGGATTTTTTTGTCACATTAAGTGAATATTCAAAAGAAAATAATTGTGAAATAGATATTTATATTGAAACAATGATTGAAAATGTATCAGAAATAAATGATAAATTATTTCTTGATCAAATATCAAGTTTAACATTTGGAAAAGAAACAAGTATTTTAACACAAGTTAGTATAAACTACATGGGTTGTTTGTTTAAAGCAATTAAGAAAAAAAATCCACAGCAATATAGTAAAATATGCAAAGCACCAAATCTAAACTGGTATGGTAATGATGTTAGACAAATTAATTTTGATCTTAAATCAGAGACTAAAATTTTAGAAAGCTTAATCACAAAATTTTGGGACTGTAGACTTCTTGGATTCATATTTTTATTCAAAAATTTAAAATTAGAAAAATGTCAACTAGATTACTATATAAATAAAATGATTAGTACATGCAGAGGACTAGATCAATTAGTCATGTTATGTGATCTTATGATAAAATTTTACAATATAAAATATATAGATGAATTTTTTAGATTACTATTTTCTCAAGATAAAATTAAAAGTTTTATAGTTGAAAAAATACCACTTGAAAAACGAGAATACTGGTTAAAATTAATTATTAAAATTGTACATGATATGAATAATGATACATTTTATAAAAGATTAAATGAAGAACTTGATATGACTGAATTAAGAAAAATTGAAGAATTCAAAGAATATGTACAACATGTATTTAATATATGGGCTTCATTCATTAATATGTTTAAGTTATATGTAATTGATAATAATGAAGAAAATTATTTACTATTATCACAAGCAATTTTAGATATTTTGTCGTTAGTAAATATAAATTTATATAAACAGATTTATAATGATAAATATATTAACAAAAAAGATACAAAATTAGATTTAGCAGATTCTATGTTTTTTTATCAAACAAAGTCCATTCGCCAAGTTCATTTTATTTATTCTTCATTTTTTATGGATATAGTTAACTTATATCGTATAACTACTACAAAAAATAAAATTTGCATGATTTATAATGGACATGAACATTGTATGATACTTAGACAATTACTTAAAAAAATTTATAAATATAAAGATCGCGTTGAAATAGATCCAACAGAAGATACAATGAAACTAAGATGTGTAGATTTATCACATTATGAATTTAAAGATGCTCCTGGAATATTAGATTTATCTATACATAACATGTTATTTTTATAGATTAAACGTAATCTAATATTACGTTTAAATTATTCATGCCCTAATTCAACATCTTTTGTTATTCCTAGTTCCTTTATTAAGTTTTCTACTTTATTTGAAAATTTGACAACTTCTGTAAATTTTATTGAAGTTTGTTGATTTGAAGTACAAGTTAGTAGAGGATATCCTATAAATAAATTTTTATAGTCTTTCCAATCACTAATTTGGATACCGTTACCAAATTTTTTTGCGAGAGAAATATAAAATTTATCAGTAAAAAAATCACTATAGGCAAATCTTGTGTCTTCACCTTTATTTTCCTTTTTCCATTCTACTTAAAAATTATCAAAATCGGATTGAAAATCCGGAAAGTGCGATTTACAAACTTCAACGAAGTCTTCTACGCTAATTGAGAAACCAATAAAAGTAAACATTTTATTCAAAATCTTAAAATTAATTAATTTCATTTTACAATGATAAAATGAACTGTAAATCTCAAAAAGTATTGGATTCAATTATAGCTAACGTATTTTTCATTAGATTTATAATGATGATAATAATTTATATGAATAGTTCAAACATATATCATGTATGGACCTTATTACTATTGGATTCTCTTAAAGGTATACTAATTCGTGCATCATGCGACGAGCATCCGTTAGTAGCAAAGTCAGAACGTTATCAATTCTGGGATAAAATATTAGATTCGCTTGGTTATATTATGAGTATAGATATAATTGAACGCAATAAAATATTAGATTCGCATGAAATAAAAATTCTAAAAGTCGCGTTATGTTATAGATTTATTGGGACTTTTTTATATTTATTTACAGGAAATAGAAAACTACTATTTTATTTTCCAGATATGTTTAAAGAGTTAATATTTATTTACACTAATAAAATTAATGCATATTGGATCATACCAATACTGTTTGTCAAGATTTATATAGAATATAGATTGCATTATACAATGGAAGGAACAAATATTTTAAAAGTATTAATGTATGAAAATTAAAACCTTATATTTTGTATAAAGTTTTATTTGTTTTGTTTTGTTTTGTTTGTTTTATTTTATTTTGGCTTAAATTATTTTATTAATATTTGCATCTTTAATATGCTGTAGTAATATATCACTACAATTAATTGGATCGCCAAAGTTCTTGCAAATAATAAAAATATTGGTACAATCAGCAAGCAATTCTTTTAAATGACTGGTATATGGTAGATCTGGATAATCTAAATCTGTCCATGAGTCATAAATCATGCAAAATGTAATAGGATTCCATGTTATATCATCTTCATCAAGCTCAAGTGTAACGTTAATTCCCCAGTCTTCTTTAGGGTCAGACATATCGATAACATTTTGTCCATTATGAAATGTTTTTTCACTCTTCTTGAAAACTGTATATATTCTAGAGTCTTTTAGCAATCTTGGAATTAATTTATTAGCAATATCATTTTTCGCTACAAATTCTAAAAATCCACGTTGTCTATAATATTGGTCAATTAAATTACATTGTCCGTCAAATGATACAATACCATAATTATGGATTTCGCTGAGAGAATTAGATTCTTTACCATGACCAAATGAGTCACCTGAATTGCCAAACTGACCAAAATAGTTTATACTGCGATATAATCTACCATTTATGAAAGCTTTATAGAAAATGGCTAAATCTTCATAATTTTTAATATGCTGAACAATAGGAACAATATCAGTTTTTCCAAATTTATCAATGGACTTCTCAAGTGTATTATTTGAATACATTTTGTAACGTATAGTTTTATGGATAATTTTTCAATTTTAAACTTTTTTTGATATTAAATCGTCTACAAGATTTTTATAGTGCTCTATTGATTTTTCAGCAATGATTAATTCTCTTTCTAATCTTTGCACATAATTTTTATCTTCTTTCAGTATTTCATCTACCTGAGATTTAACTGTTTGAGAAATATTATTTTTTAACGAATCGACTGTTTTTTGCAATTCTGAAATTTTGGTATCTTTATCCCTTAATAAAATATTCTGTTCATGCAAAGTTTTATTAAGAGAACAAATTAAATCATCGTTAATTTTCTTATTTGATTGATCAGTTTCAGTCGTAGGTGTAGTTTCAGATTTATAACCAAATATTTTAAACATTTATCATAAGAAATCTTTAGTTTAAATTAGTTTATTAAATATATTTACAATTTCAGTATAAATTATTTAATGGAACAAAATTTTAAAAATACTATAAATATCCAGTAATAAACAATATAAATTTCAATTACTAAATCAAAAAAATTGATGGTGTTTATATATCAACAAAAACATATAGAGAATATAATATAAATTTTAATAATATTACAAAAAAATATTAAAACATGATAAGAATGATAAAAATAGTAAACGAATGAATTTATATTATGATATGTATAAAAAATTTACATGATCTTTTTAGAAAAAGAGAGATTGATTATTTATTTAATGGTATTGAACTATTGGATATAAACGAAAATGATAAATAACAATTGATAGAAAAAATTAATTTATTGAGTGTATATAATATTAAAAAATAATAAACTTTACATTACTTAAAGTTTATAAACACATTTGAATAGCACTTTTAGCCCATCCAGTAGCTAATTCAATTCTATTTTCAATTTGCGATTCATCTAATACAGTTAATATTCCATTTATTATAGGAACTATTCTATTATTTATATTTGGCGTAATTTGACAATTCATTAGTCCATTAAAAACGCTTGTAGAAATATGTTCAAAATGCATGGTTTCTCCTTTAATTAATACACCTAATACGATAAAACAGTCAAACTTATTTTTTAGACTTGCAACTTTGCATGGAATTTCCCAGCTTCCAGGTACTTCAATAATGGTTGTGTTAACAAAATTATATTTTTGTAATTCTTTGATGCATAAACTTTCAAGTTCTGTAACATATGGTTTATTCCAACTAGACTTTACGATACATATATTTATTTCGTTTTGAGAAATAAAGTCAATTGTATCTAAGTAAAGTTTTTTTTTGGTAATTTGTAAATGACCATTTTCCATTTTAGATTGAATATATGAATGATTAAATTTTGTTTTACTAATTTTAATATTAATCATATTTACGGTCTTAAAATAAGGATTAAAGTTATTTAATTTGATCGGATTATTTGTTATAAGATTTAATATATTACAGTCTAATTCTTTTAAAATTTGTACACAGTCAAAATAATTTCTTTGATCATCTTTAAATCCCAATAAATTATTTGCTTTAAACGTATCAACATTATCAAAATATTGAAGATTATAAGCTTTTATTTTATTAAATAATCCTATACCTCTTCCTTCATGATTAGTTATATACATTATTGCACCACATCCATGATCGATTATCATTTGCATTGCAATATTAAATTGATCTTCACAATCGCAATGCTGAGAATGAAAAATATTTCCAGTACAACATTCACTATGCATGCGAATAATACTATTATCTATAGACTGTTTGAATGTACTTAGCGAAGGATATACCCACATAGAATATTCTCTAGTAGTATAATGATCTTTAAAACATATAATTTCACCAGTTACAACTTTATTATTAATTTTTATTGATAATGGAGAATTTGCTTGATCAAATTTTTTCGAATCATTAAGTTTTATAATAGATGAATAAGATATAAATTTCTTTAATCTTTCAATTGTGAATATTGGGCATTCATCTAATGACGTGCAATTATACTGTTTAATAAAATCTCCAAAACAATCTTGTACTAAATTACAATCAAAAGTTAAATCTTTTAATCTTATCATTTCCCCTGTCTTATGATCTTGACATTCTACTATAACACCAATTGGTAAACAATCCGATAAATTACATAATACAACTGCAGCTTCAGTATGACCTTGTCTTTCTGATAATCCTTTATCATGTGATACTAAAGGAAAAATATGGCCTGGATATTGCAAATTATCTGAAGATAATTTATCTTTTATAATATCAACCAATGTTTTGATAGTCATAAGTCTTTCTTTTGCACTAACTCCTGTTTTTGCATATTTAGAATCTACGCTTATAGTAAAATTTGTTTTTAAAGGATCAGTATTTGAAGTAACCATTTGAGTTAAATTACATTTAATTGCAGATTCTTTATTCATTGGAGTACAAATAATTCCGGAACCATATTTAAGCATATTTATGATATTATTTTCTGTACAATGCTCTGCAGAACAGATAATGTCTATTTCGTTCTCTCTATTTTCGTCATCTGCAACTATGCAACAACCTCCATTTTTAAAATAATTGAATATTTTTTCAAAAGACATTTATAGATATAATTTTATTTTTTAAATATATGTTTACTGGTTTAATTAGACAATTAGGAATTATTTCATATATTCAAAAACATGAATCTTATCTATCTTTATCAGTATCAATCAATACTGATAATACTATTCGTATTGGTGATAGCATAAGTATTAATGGAATTTGTTTAACTGTAATAACAATAAATGATAATAACTATTCATTTCATGCAATGAAAGAAACATGTAATAAAACAACAATTTGTAATTGGAATATTGGAGATATAGTAAATACAGAATTAGCAAGCGATAATTCAAGATTAGATGGACATATTGTATCAGGCCATGTAGATAATAAGGCAACTATATGTTTGATTAACGAAAATACCTATGGATTTAAGATTTATAATGTTCAAAAAGAACATATTGTGAAAAAAGGAAGTATAGCTATAGATGGTATATCTTTAACTGTTGCAGATATATATTATGAAACTGATTCTTTAATATTTACTATTTGTTGTATACCTTATACAATTGAGAATACAATAATAAAAACTTATAATATAAATAAAGAAGTTAATATTGAATATGATTTAAGGCAAAAATGTATTATTGATTCGAATATAGACATTCCATCTATTGATCAATATGTATTTTCTGAACAACACGGAATAGATCTTGCATGTAATCTATCTGAATTATCAAAGAATATAGTATCTCCTAATCCACATGTAGGATGTATTATTACTTGTAATAATAAAATCATTGCGCTTGGCTATCATAAAAAACCTGGCCAATCTCATGCAGAAATAGAAGCATTTAATGACTTATTTCAAAGACATGATATAAATAATTTTCGAGAAAATAAAATAAAAGTATATGTAACATTAGAACCATGTTGCCATTATGGACGTACACCACCATGTACAGATTTTTTACTTAAATATAAGGATTATATAGAAAAAATAGTGATTGGTATATTAGATCCAGATGTTAAAGTTTCAGGCAAAGGAATGAACATATTATCAGAATTTATTAATATAGAACTCATTGATAGTAAAAAGGTAAAAAATAGTTTACGAGAATATATTAAACATAGAACTATAAATATTCCTTATATTATATGTAAAATAGCAACTTCATTAAATGGTAAAATGACAAATAGTAATTCAAAATATATTACATCTGAAAGTGCATTAATAGATGTACATAAAACACGATATAATTCAGATTGTATAATAACAACAAATAAAACTTATTTAGTTGATAAACCAAGATTAAATGTTAGATTTCATAACTTAGAAATTAATAAACCTATTTGTATAATTGATAGAAGTAATAGTTGTAATCTAGAGTCATGTAAAGAACATTTCAAACATGATAATATTACTATTTATAATGATTTTATTGAGTGCCTAAAAAACTGTGCTAAAATGGGATATATTAAAGTATTAATTGAATGTGGACCAACAATGTTTAAATATTGCTGTGAAAGTGGATTAATAGACGAATATCATATATACATTGATAGTCAATATATTAGTAATAAAGAGTTAGGTTTAGATTTTGATTTTAAGATGAATTTACAACTGATAAAAGTTGAACAGTTTGATACGACAATTAAATTGTGTTATAGAAATTAACTTTATTATATAACTAAAGACGATACAGTTGAATCATTAAATTGCTGAGCAGATGGTATCGTAGTTTCAAACCATGGTTGACGTTATTATGATCAAGATAGAGCAACATTAGACAATTGTTACTATTGTTGAAGCTATTAATCATAAATTTGGTGTCTGGTTTGATAGTGTTATACGTAGACGTGTAGATATATTAATCGCAATTGAAATGATACTAAATTTGGTGGTATTGTAAAGTTTTCAAAACTAATATTCACAATCGGAGTTTAAAAACAAAAAATAAAAAATAATATCATATTAAAATGAGCACTGATAGAAAAGAATATCATAGACAACGTTATCTTCTTAATAGAGAAAAAATTTTAGCAGAACGTAAAAAATACTACGAAGAAAATAGAGAAGACGTTATCGAATATCAAAAAGACTACCAAAAAGACTATCAAAAAAACTATAAAAAAGCCAATAAAGAAAAAATCAAAACATATCAGAAAGAATACCTTCAAAAACTTAAAATAGAACAACCTGAAAAATACGCAGAAATTAAAAAACGCATCGCAATTAGCTCAGCGAAAATTCACAAAAGACAACGCGCCATTACATTGCTTGTAACAAAATTATATAATGACGGTGCACTTGGCATCCCAGAAAAATATCGCGAAGAATTCGATAAACTTATTAATAATGATGAGACTCTTGAACAAGAAGAAAATTCAGACGACTCAGACCAATCAGACGAAAATTAAACTTTATATTCAAATAAAGTTTATTACTTATTTTTAAAGTGATCATTTATAACTGTTCGTTTCCAACTATCATAATATATTGATCCTACTGTCAAACCGACGCCCACAGTCATTATGGCAGGAATAATAGGAAATATACTACCAACTGTTGCAGCCATTATACTTGGAATAATATGTATTTCATTTGGAAGATCATCTCTTTTATAAGTGCTTGATTCTTTGTGATAACTATAGCCATAACCATATACGGATCCGCCAATTGCTCCTAAAACTCTAAATAGTCTTGAAGGAAATAAAATTTTATCCATGATTTTAACAATATCTTTTAAATCTTTAAAACACAAAACTTGGATTATAATCTGATTTCTTTGGATCGCTATTACTTATTATTCTACAACGTCCAATTATTTGGGTATCAATGTTTACATGAGTATGGCCACATATCCAAGAATCCAATGGATACTGAAATAAACATGATAAATCAGTAGCATATAAATACTTACGGTCTGATTTTTGCCAATTATCATTCATGTGAAAGAACATTGGTGCATGATGACTTAATACAATAAATTTAAGACCTTGTGATATTGCGAAATCCTTTGCAGCATTCATACTTTGTATTGCTTCATTAAAACAATTATTATAGTCCTTTGAAGTCATTTTTCTTGTAATAGTATCTTCAATATAAATAGGAAAATCTAAAACGAAACTATCAGGTATATTTGACCACAGAGTTCCACCCCATATTAAACAATCGTCAACAATTATAGTATTATTGCTTAAATAATCAACATTTGGAAATTTATTAGATAAATAACTACAAATATAGTTTACTTCATTCATGTGTTTATTAGAATTATTATAATACTCATGATTACCTGCAATCCAGATCACTTGTTTCCAGTTATCGCTACAATAATTTAAGAACAATTTGATAAATGGATAGTAATCTACAACAGAACAGATATCACCAGCAATTAACAATATAGAATCTTTAACGGGAACAATAATGTTGTTTATGCGAATGACTTCACAAAATTCGTTATAAGAAGGAACTGACTTAGTAGCAGTAAACTTGGTAAAGAATTGTTCAAGGTGAAGATCGCTAGTTATTTGAAACATATTTTGAATGATTTAATAAAAACGTAAATTTATCATTTTGAATAAGTAATAAAAAATTTAATAATTTTGATTATACTCTTTCAAATTTATAAATTGGCTATTATATTATGATTTTAAACGTACTAAGTACACTTCATATTGCTAAGTACACTTCATATTACTAAGTACACTGAAGTCCCATGTAGTCATAATATTGATAAGTACACTTCATATTGCTAAGTACACTAAAGTCCCATGTAGCCATAATATTGATAAGTACACTAAAGTCCAATGTAGCCATAGTATTTAGTTTAAAATTTTAACTTATCGATATATTCATTAGCAGTATTTATAGTTATCGTTGAAAAATCTAACTTATTTGTACAGTCGTTAATATCTTTACATTTTTCTTTCAGTATTTCAGGTGAAATAATAATTCCTTTTAGCATTTCAATATATAATTCTCTTCCTAATATATTAATTCTTTCTGAATTTAGTTTAAACTTAGATTTCATTTCTGTGTTATATTCTTGTGGTACTTTATCCATTTGATTAAATAAGTTCTCTATTAATAAATGATCTATATTCAAGTCTATGTCTTTAAAACTAATGCATCTTACTACATTCGCATTTTCGTTATACTTTGTTTTATATAAATTTTGGGAAGAATTTTCACATATAATTGGTTCATAATAATTCTTAAGAAATTCTCTAAGATAAAGACAATGATCATTACCTGCATTATATATAGATATTTGACATGACGTCCAACTTTTGAATAAAACAAATAAATCATTAAAAGGCATCATGATAGTAGTTGCAATATTTTTACAACACTTATTATATAACATTATATTATTAATTGCTTTCTCATATTTTTCAATCTTATATAATAAGTTATAGTCTGTATTTTTAATCTTAATTTTAGTTCCATAAGAACCATAGTTATTTAATAAAGATGTATGATACTTATATTTTTGTATGCCAGATAATATTTTATCCTTTGCCAATCTAATGTCTTTATCTACAGATATTATATATACAAGATACTTTTGAAATAAATCAATGCAAAAATCGATATCCAAAGATTTTATAATATTATATAACTTACTATTGGTCTGTACTAATTTTGACTTTTTATTGAAAATTATACGAGATAGTTTTGTTGGATCATCGTATATAAGTTGTAAAATATCAAGAATTGAGTATCCATTTATATAAGCAACATTTTTATAATCAAATGATCTATGTTGAGATAGTGCGTTTTCAATAGTATCATAAACTATTGATTCGTAATCTTGTGTAGTTTCTTTATAAATTAGTTCCTTTCTATCATACGAACGTTTTGTTTTTTGTAAAGATAATGGATATATATTTTTAACAAACTTTAGTACATGCCTTTTTATTTTATGTGAATCGTGTAAACTTATTTTAGATACAGAATAACCCAATCGTAAATCAGCATATTGATAATTTGTAAATTTTGTTATGCATGAAACATTATTTTCATCAAAACACTCTGGATGATATATTGGAATATAACTCATAATATTATCATTAGATACTTCATAATTCCAATGTTTTAAATCCTCATGTAAATAATATGAACTAGATAATAAATTAGTTGGAAAGTTTGCTTCTATAAAATATTGTACAGGAAATTTTTTTGTACCAATAGAATCAATTAATCTCATCCAAAATGGAGAAAATGTACTTAGTACATCTAAACTTGGAGTGCATATTGATTTTCTATTACTATGTTCGTCTCCTAATAAAATAATAGGCGGTATAAAATTATTTATACGATTAAATATTTCAAACTTTGGAAATAATACAGTTATAGAAGTAGGTCCACTCACTTCTTTAAAAGATAAATCACCAATAGTAAAAACCATTTATAATATAGATATTAAATTAAAATAGTAATTAACGTAAAAATAGTTTTACGTTTGTAACGACATGAATATTTTTACTAAACTTTTTAAAAAAAATTCTTAGACTTAGAAAATTTTAGATAATCCAAAAACTTTTTAAAAATTTATTTGAAAAAGTTAATATCGTTAGTAACATAAAAACATAACGTAAAATAAAGTTACGTTATAATTATTCTCTTGGACGTTTTCCTTCAACTGGAGACCAATCCTTTAATCTATTAATTGCAGTTTCATCTGGTAATAACATTGTACTTGTATCTACTTCTTTCTTAGGAAATGATACATTTATAGGATCATTGTTACTTTTTACTAATGTTAATACATCTTTATAATTTTGTTCACCCATGTCAAACCAATTATAAAAATCTGTTCCTTTATAGAAATCACGTTCTTGTACATACCATGGTGCATATGGATATGTAGGAGTTGATTTTTGAGTGCAAAAGTTATTATATTCTTTTGGATAAAACGCATCAAATCTTTCAGTACTTTTTGATAATTTCATGAGTGTATTACTGTCTTTTTGACTACTAGGAAATAATATATTATAAAATTTTGAAAATAGTCCAAACCAGTATTCCATTTCAGGAGAATTTGAGTCGCACTTTCCCCATCTATGTAAGTGATAGCGTGTATTGTTAAAAAAGTAAAATAGTTCAACAAACCAATTTATATCAAGGTATTTTCCCTTATTTTTGGTGGTATAAGTTCTTCCATAATCAATTATTACTGGTAACCATTTTAAATTAAATCGTTTCTTTCCTATTGATTCAATCTCATATTCGATATTCATGTTTAGTTTATTAATACATGAACTAATTGGAATTAACAATATATTTTGACTATGAAGATCAAAGTGTGTAAAACCACAAGCTTTTTTAAGCATATACACACATGATAAAACACTTCCTGTAATTTCATTAAAATCATTCCAAGTAAAGTTAGTACTTGAAATCCATTTTTCCAATGTTATAGATTTAGCAATATCTTCGAGTATAATAACTCCTTGATTTCCAGAAATAAAACTAAAATAAGTCATCATTAAATTTGGAACAAATGAACGATAACTATTTAGCTCAAATCCAACCGCAACTTCATGATCAAATAAGTCTTGTAATACTGTATTATTAGGTGGAATAACTTGTGTTTTAATTACATATGAAGCAATAGGATTTATTCCATTTGGAAATCTCAGACCTAAAATAGGTATAAAATTAACCGAACGTTCAACAAATCCATCTGCTCCGTTGGCAATTGGCGTCTTACCTATTTTTGAATTATTATACTTATAAATATGAGAAATAATTTCAGTAAGTCTTGGTTGAATATAATTTCCCCTTAATGCATAACACGAACCAGTTTTTAACGAATCAAGTTTTTCAAAAAATGTTTTTAACCAGCCATTAACATTATTATTTTTAAAAGATACAAGTAAACTATTAACCAAATTCGCATCTGAAGTAATTAAATTATTAACAAGAAAGTAAAATAACTTACTAAAAACATAATTTTGGACAAACTGACTAACATTTGAACTTGATAGTGAATTTTTTGCAAGTGCAATTAATGCATTAATTTTTTCATTCTGTTGAAGAGTTTCTAAAAAATATACTACACGTTCAAGACTCTCTACATTTGTATTATCACTTTCTAAATTCTTAATGTTCTTCATATCATTCATAAATTTACACGCTTTTTTCCAATAATCTAAACTTTGGTCTAGATCTTTCCCATCAATAATTGGAGTAGCATTTTTATAATCTAAGTATTGTAGATTATTAAAATCTTCTAAACATTTAGGAAGATCATTCTTTAAAAAATCATTACTTAAGTCAGATTCTTCCGTTAACTTTCTATCTATTTCCATTAAACTCACTGTAGATATAGCAGGAATAATTGAAATAGTTTTAGTTTTATCCCCTTTAACAATAGTACAATTACGTTTTGTACCATCCTTACATGCCATTAAGCAAACACAAAATTTTCCATCATGAATAAAAAGATGCGCAATAAAAGCTTTAACTCCTAAAATAACATGTTTAATAACGAAAGCTTCTGTAAATTTTATTAATGTCTCACATGATTCTTCATTAGTTACTAAGAAAATTCCTTTTATCCCTTTATAATCAACTTCACAGAATGTGATATTTCCTTTTAATTCGCACGGAAATCTTGCCATGCATTCTTTCACAATAGGACTTGTCTCAGGACTAACATGAACATGACTATGCTGAATACTGCTTCCAAACTTTCCATTAAAATATGCAGTAACATTAGGATTTTTGTCTTTTAAACGTCTAAGAACTTCAAATATACTAGAAAGAATTAATTTATTGGTAAAAGTAAAATGATTCGGAATATGGTCTATAGTAGTAAGCATTGCTTGTGCACTTAAATATTGATCATCGCTACCACTTAGAATCATAGGAATTTTAGTATCATTAATATGTACACAACGTCTTGCTTTATTAATTTTAGTATTTGCTGAACCAGACTCATCAACTACAAGAATTCCTTCTTTGTCGATGATATTACATAAGTCGCAGTTAAAACATTTGAAATATCCATTTCTATCATAAGCTTCAACAATACCAACATCTTTTGAACTAGCATAGTTATAGGTTGTATAAATTCTTTGACTATTATTTCTTTGTAATAGCCCTAGTTTGTAACCTTGAATATCATACTCAGAAATAAAGAATGTTGAATCATTCTGGTTATACTCTTTCTTTAGAGTATCAAATAATTCAATAATATTTTCTGTACAAATTGATTCGTTCATTTATTATTACTTAAGTTTAATATTATTTTGTTGTTTTTAAAAATAATTAAGTTTAAAATCATATTAGTTTACAATAAACTCGTTATGACAATAACTGAAAAACTAAAAGACGCCGCGTTAGCAACTGCTTGCGTTGTTGGTGGTATTACTGCTGGCTCAATTTATGTAGCTGCAAAAACTGTAACAACAGTAGTCAAACTTCCTGTATCAATCATTTGTAATTCTGCGAAGAAAATTCATCGCATGAATGATTGTTGTAAAACAATATTTGACTCAGTTTCTAATAATCACAAAGACTGTTTCGATCATTACTGTGATAAGATGAATTCAGACGTTATGGTAAGAGCATTAAAACAAATACCAGAAAGACTAATAGTTGATAGAGAAGATATCGAAATGGATATGGAAGATGATATAGCAAAAGTTACAGAATTTAATAAAAAATTAAAAAATAGATATCCAAACAAGTTCTGTCTAGATTCTATTGATATAGATTTATACACGTCTGCTCAAGAGGATCTAAAGAAAAATAGATTATATAGGAGACGTCTAAATCAATCTTATCAAATTTTTAAGGAACTATTAGATGTATCAGAGAAAAAAGACGCAAGAATTAAATTTCGCGAATTTAAATCATTTGTAAGAGACTGTTTAACTAAGTTTAATACTCCTGAAATGTTGACTCATGTGTTAACAAAAATTCCAATTGAATGCTTTGAACCTGAAAAGATAAGATACGCATATACATACTATAGACATCAACCAGAAAATAGTGGTTTATTATCAAATGAAAATTTGTATACTCCAGTATTAAATAATCGTTCGAAATTCAGAAATATTTTAACAGATATATCAAATATGCTTGATTTAGAAGATACTAATAACATGTATTGGGAACATATTAATGAAAAAAAATGTGAAGGTTTATTATCAAAAGAAGAACTGGATAATTGCATAAAATTTCATTACATAAATCATTCTAACTATGCTTTTGTCTTATGGGCATGTATGGAAAAAAATAGCGTGTATTTACGTTCTTATATTGAACATTATGGAAACTTGTATGAAGATTTTGCAGCAGATGATTCTACCATAAAATATTTAGGCCATTTTATGGAGTTTGCACTTACTAGAAAAAGACGTAGTGATACTGACTACCTAATAGTACAAGAATTATTAAAAGGAAATAAACTTGTTCTTTATATGTTTACTCCAGTGATTGGAAAATATCACGATCGTAGGGAAAAACTGGAAAAGTTGATTAATAACGAACATTTAGCAGATGACTTAATATCAACTATTGTTGATTACGCTATTTGATTTCATAAGTAAAAATGGTTTGTATCTCTCTTTTAGAATTATAAATCTTTGTAAGACCAGTGAATATTTCAAGTTGTCTTTCTATAAAATCTCTATTAGGAATATCATATTTACAAATGTATAAATAAGGTTCTTGAGTTTCTCTATGCATTGTATAATTATAGAATATGCAATGATTATTAAGAAAATGAATAAGATCCCATGTAGATTTAATATATAATGCATGACATTCAACTAATGGAATTTCGTCGTATTCAGTATCGAACAGATTACAACAACACCAATTAATCCAATTACAAATCGACATTTGATAAGTAGTTTAAATAGATAGTTTAGTAGTTTTAAATGTTATTATTATTCAAAGACCCAAATAATATATTAGAAGGAGAATGCAAATCGAAACTCCTAGATCCTAATTCAGAACTATATAAATGGATTCAACAATTCAGACAAAAGTTAGCCGAACATGGTATTATATTTGACGCGAGAGAACCACATGTAGAATTATTTTCACATCAAGAATATATGACAGAACGTATAAATAGAGTTACTCAACGTGCAGTACAATTACATGGTTCTGAAATATCAATGGACTTACATATAATGGCTGGTAAAGCTTTAGTACTAAGCACTGATTTTGTTGAAAAATATGGTGTAACTCACTTAACAATAGCATATTTTAAGGAAGGACTTATCGATAGTCAACTGGAAGATTTAAATAATTTGGACTTTGAACATTTTAAAAAATACAGGATCAGCGCACGAATTTACGAATTAACAGAAACGACTGGTTGTGTAGAAAATGCAATTTTAAAGTATTTGGTTCAAAACCACAATGTAAAAATGCGGATCACTACGAGAAGCAATGATACACTCAAAGTATGAGCATACTGTACATGGAATAGTTTAAACTTTACAAATTGTAAAGTTTACCAATTATACTCTTTATCAAAATCATCTAAATCGTCCCATTCTTTTATTTTTTCCCAAAACTCTTTATTAGGATCGTTAAGCTGTGCTTTAGTAATAATTTTACTATTAGCAGACAAAGCTTTATAAATATTTAAGCAAATATTTGCATTTTGTTTTCGTTCCTTTATTTGTAACATGTGTCCTTCGTCTTTAAAAGGAGCACAAATATGGGAATAACTTTGTCTGGAAATAAAACATTCAGTCCACTCCCGTAAACTTTTAATAACATTTTTTATAGGTGTTTTCATTGTACAAGTATTTTCAACTATATTACATGCTTCTTTATAATCCACTTGACATTTATTACACCAAAGTCTAGGATCAAACCATTTGAATTTAATTTTAGATTTTTGTAATCTATGAAGCCATTCTAAAAATCCTGCTTTAGATAGCGATTTATGTAAACATGTATTTCCAGAATAATCATACTCACATCTTCCTTTTACTCCATTTACTACAATTATTAAATCGTCTATAATTGGCTGAGAAGATTCTTTTGTAAATTTAATTAACTCAAGAAACTGTAAAATTAAACATTTAGATTTTTCAGTTAAATTCATATTAATCATAAGTCTTTGAAACTTTCGCAATAGTATATACCGTTTTGTAGGACTAAGATTATAAAATGTACTTCCTGTTTTATAAAAGTTAGCACCACTAGAATATAATAAATGAAAAATTACGAATAATTTATCTATTAACTCAGATTCTTCTAATTGAATACGTGCCATATTTTCCATATAAAGTTGTGTTTTTCTTATAAAATAGTCATATCCATAATCATCATAATTTGGACATTCTTTAAGTATTAAAGAAAACTGTCCTAGTATAGCCCACTGAAGACTTGATCGTATTTTTATTCCTAAATAAATACAGTAATTAATGAAGTATGTAATAGTTTGAAAAAAGCCATCAGACTCTGTAAATAAATTATGATATAAAAATATTATATAATCAAAACAATTTAGTCTTTTTATATGATAATTTTCTTTAAAATGGGTTAATAGTTCTTTATAAAATTCAGGTCGAATATTATAATCATCTATATATGTAATTTTATCCCAAATGTCTTCGTTCTTATATTGGATCATTCCGTTTCTATCGTAATCAATATTCCAATCAAATTGAGTAATAGTATCAACAAATTTTATAGGCTGATTAATCAAAAACAAATCAAATATAAATTGTCCGAGTTCGACATGAGTTTTATTAAGTTTAGCACACCACCAGTTGATAATATTAATTTTATCTTTATTATTATCTGATAATAATCTTGGAATTCGTATTAATAGGTCTGAGTTATATTTTGTAAAATCAGTAAAATCAGTAAAATCAGTAAAATCAATAAAATTAGTAAAATCGTTTGCAGAAAAATGATATGCTATAAATATTTTCCAAAAGACTGGATCGACTAATCGTCTAGAATTTGTTTTAATCATATTAGATAAATCGCAAGTGGGGAAAAAATTAATAATACCATTATAAATATATTCACTAATTTCAGTTGACTTATAATGTTTTTGAGTAGTATATTTACTATAATATTTAACTAATTCATTTGTTAGTTGTATTATATTATCTGGCGTTAATTCAATCATAGATAAATCATATTCAATTCCTTTATTCCATCCATTCGTGGATATAATTTCTATTATTAAATCATCCATTTTCTTTTTAGAATATAAAGAGAAAATATCATTTTAATTATCAAAATTTTGACGTTCTTCACGTCTTCTCTTAGCTATTTTTTCACGTGATGCTTTACAATATGCTAAAAATTTTGTATTTGGAAAAAATTCTATACACTGTTCGTTCGTTAGAATTCTAGTAGTTCTATATATTGCAAATCTATTAATTTTTTCTTGCGAATCAAAGAAACCAAAACTGTACTTGCACTTAAAGTATATATTTCTCATTTTAAAAATAGTAGCAATAGAAAAATTATCCGATTCATTCTCGCAATACCAATATGATGGTATAAATGTAACGTCTTTAATGGTTATCATATTGCCAATAATATTTGATAACTCTTTAATGATTGGTAAATTTGATAAAAATTGTTTTATACAATTGTTATAATCTAGACAACATTTTAATGTGTACTTTACAAAATTTGTCATGTCTAAAGTTTTTCCAGATTGATTAAATGGTTCAAATTTTATAAAGTTTTTAGTTATCTTTTTATACTCACTAAACATACTATCGCTAACTTCACGTGCTAAAATAATACCATCAGGTTTTAATTTCATTAATGACGAAATGCAATCTATACTATAGTCATTCTCGTCATTAGGAAAATTTATTAAGCAAATATAAGACATTTTTAAGAAGTAAAATTATAATACAAAAGTTCAATTTAATTACTATTTAAAGCGCTTTAAATACCCAATTTATTTTCATTTTGGCTTACGTTATTATTTTTACGTTAGTAACGAAATGAATATTTTTATAATTTAATAAACTTTATACACGTAAAGTTTTAATTTTCTAAAGAGCTTTTTGAAGAGGACTATTACAGTTAGTACACCATCCAAAAGAAAAATGTTCTTTTGACGAACTAATGATAAGTAAAATTAGTGAAATAAAAAGAATAATGGTCATTTATAAATAGTAAATATAAAATAGTATGATAAAGAAAAGAATATTTCAAAATGAAAAAATATCTAATTTTTAAAAGATATAAAAATGTCTACAGTAGAAGAATTACAAAAACAATTAGCTCAATTACAAATGGAAAATAGCAAATTAAAAGCTGAAAAACAAGATAAACCTAAAGGACTAACAATGAAAGTTTCAGAGAAAAAAGCACTTTCAGTATATGGTCTTAACCGTTTTCCTGTAACTCTTTATAAAGATCAGTGGAAACAATTATTAGACGAGAAAGATAAAATATTAAAATTTATACAAGAAAACGATAAAGAATTATTATCAAAATAAAAATTAAACAATAAACCAAATAAACCAAATAAACCAAATAAAAACCTTATAACGATAAGGTTTTAAATAAATTAGAAAATTAGTGATGTTTATCTTATACTTGAGAGAAGGCTGAGCGAAGCGATCAAGTTTAAAACCAATTTATTTTAGTAGGTTTGATAATACTGGTCTTCGGCCTGAGTGATTAGCACGAGCTGAGTGTAAAACTTTATCTTTGTAAAGTTTTGTCATTTTTTGTCGTTTTTGTCGTTTTTGTCGTTTTTATTTTTGTTAGTTCATTTTATTTATTAGTTTATCATTTTTATCAGTTTTATCAGTTTATTGTTTAACTACTTTGAATTCCCAACAAATTTTATCTAATGCTTTGAGTACAATATCAAATTGATCTGTACAATCTGAATATTTTATCATTAATTTACTGCAAATATCTAATAATGCCTTTCCACTTATACAAAGTCTATCACATTTTCTGCCATTTAATATTGTTGATAACTTTATTATTGAAGAATCAGTTAATTGTTTTGTATAAGATCCTAGACTGGTTTTTTTACTTTCAATAAGCCATCTAAATGTTTCATTTAGAACTAATAATTTTGCACCAGATATTTCTACAGTATAAAACCATAAAGGATTTTCTTCTGTTCCAAAATTTTCTTCTATAATATCATATATATCTTTTTTTATATCTAAATCAGATATTGCATTTTTATTTAATAATAAAATTAAACTATTAATCGCATTTATTGATTCTACTTCTGGAAGTTCAATAGCAGGAACTTCAACAATAGGAAGTTGTATAACAGGATCTTGGACAGGAAGTTCAACAGCAGAAACTTCAATAGCAGGAAGTTGTATAACAGGAACTTCAACAGGATCTTGGACAGGAGCTTCAATAATAGGAATTCCAGATACCGAAGTCATTGAATTAATAATAACATTATAATCAGGAATATTCAAACTCATTCTTTTTGTTATATCAATATCAGTTTGACAAGACATTTCAGATCTTTCAATATCTTCAATTTTTCTAAGCTTTTTCTTAAGTGATCGTATATCATATTTTAAGTCTTCTATAGTTTTTTCTAAAGATCTTTCTGATTCTCTATGTTTTTCTCTTGATTTCATTAATTCTTCCTTATAATACTTCATATCCGTATACATGTCATGGCTTTTTTTCTTAAGATTCGTAATGCGTTTTTCATAATCACATTGCATATCTTCTTTATCTTTAATTGTTTGTTGAAGCTTATTAAGCTCTTTAATATAATACTTTTCAGTACTATCTAAAGCATTTTTAGCTTCATAATATTGCGATAATATATCTTCCTTTTCCTTGCGTTCTTTTAAAAAAAGTGCAACATGAGAAAGAGCATTATAAGCTTGACTATAGTTTGTTTGTTCCATCGTGATTTTTTAATACTACAAAATTATTAAAAAATATCATTTTATAAAAATACGTTATGCAATTTTAATTTAAATGTACATAGTAATACAAATAATAATGATTAATAATATGCAAAATATTGGTATTATTTCAGGCCAAATAGTTGAAGGAATAAAACACGCCAGATTATTAAATATTCCTACAATAAACATTGAGATATCAGTAACAGAAAATGACGATTATGAATTAGAACCAGGAGTATGGGCTGGGCTGACAAAATATAACGATGAGATATGGGCAAGTTGTTTATATATTCATGAACAATATGAGAGCAAACACAAGGTAGAAATACATATATTAAATATTGATAATTTTAGTTGTGAATTAGGCTCATTTATAGAATGTAGATGTTTACATAAAGTGAGATCAATTATGAATTTTACTAATATGACAATAGAAGAAATAAAAAATCAATTATCTGATGATAAACAAAATTGTATTAATTTTTTTAATGATTAATTAAAATTGATATTTATATAAAATTTTTTACCGCTTAAAAATGAGTTATTTTTATCCACAATTAGATAGAGACGAAGAACCTAGATTAGAAATAGGGTTATATTCAGACTTTAAAAATAAAGTATTGAATAGCAATACAAAATATCCTGAATTTATAATGAATATTGTTAAAAAGTCTAATAATTTCGACGAATATTTATCCAATATTAGGCTATCCAATAATGTATTAAGAAATACAAAATACTCTATCAAGATTATCTCATCACTTAATCCAAAAACTGACGAAGACGAAATGATTCTTATGGATATAATCGAATCATTAGAAGGATGGATTAAGTATCTGTAATTTTAACTTTACAAACGTAAGGTTATTTTTTTTAATTTTAATAATAAATGCAACAAATACCTCCAAATTATTATCAAAATGCGGTACAATTACCTATAGTTCAACAAATTCCACAACAAGCACAGTATCAAGTACATCAACAAATTCCACAACAAGTACAAAAACCACAAGAATTAGTAGTTTATTTAACAGAAAAACCATCAATATGGTCTTCTGGTATATGCGACTGCTGCATGAATCCAGAAATATGTATACAAGGATGCTTATGCCCATGTGTACTATTTGGAAAAAACATGGAAAATGGACTTGGTGAAAAATGCGCAACAAACTGTTTATGTTATTTATTTTGCTGTGGTCCTGCACAGCATTCTGGACAAAGAAGAAGACTAAGAGTAAAATATAATTTACCACAAGATCCATGCAATGATTGTTGTTTAGTGTGGTGTTGTCCCACATGTGCACTTTGTCAGGAAGCAAACGAAATAAAATCAAAAACGCAAGGACGTCCAAGTGCACAGTTTATGGTTTAACATTATTGTTCTTTTTGACAGCAGTTAAGTTTGTAGATTGACTTGGAATAGGAACGGGATTTTTTACAACTCCAAGTAATGATGCTTTTTTGCCACATCTAATACATGGAACAGTCGGAATTAATAACTTATAATTACAATATTCACAAAATAACATTTATATAATGTAAAATTAAATTTAAATTATGTTTTTATAAATGATTATTGCATTAGACATCGATAGAACATTAGTCCATTCGGTTAATAAATATTTCGTCAAACAAGAATGGACTAAAGATTTCAATACATTTGATTGGGATATTTTTACAATTTTTATAAGACCAAATATTACTGAATTTTTAGATTTTTTATTTGCATATTTTACAGTAGGTATTTTTACAGCAGGATCAAAAGAATATGCTTATGAAATAAAAGATAGACTATTTAATGACAGAAATCTACTATTTATTTATTCAGAGAACGAATCAAACGCATGTCAAAGAACTATAAATAAACAAAAATGTACAAAGTATATTCAGACAAAGTTAAACACAGATGAAGATATATTACTTATAGATGATTCTTCTCTAATTAAATCACAAAATAAGGATACATGTTATTTAATTCCAAAATTTGTAATATGTTTTGATGATAGTAAAATGTTTAGACCAGAAACAAAAAATGATACCGCATTATTAGATCTTATTGTATATCTTAAAACAAACTACAATATTTAAATTTTACGTTTAAAATGAAAAATTTGTACAAAAGTTTACGTTATAAAAAATGGAACAATTTGATATAACAAAGTATTACAATTCTTTAACACCTGTTGAAAATGTAACATTAGACATGTTACATGAACAATGGAAACTTATTTCTTTTAATAAGCAAGACTCTACTTATAGCATTCAGGAAGAAGATTATTATGATAATATTAATAATTATTCTACTCAGTATAAAACTGAACTAAAGAAATGCATGGAATTCTTACTAGAAGTAGTTCATGTACATCATAGAGAATATTTAAATTGGTTTATCAGTCTTGATATTCCTGTTACACGTTATTTAATAATACATATGGTATTTTGGGAAACAGCGATTGATACAACAAATTCAAATCTTCTTGGTTGTTTAGTAGATTTAAATTGGGTAGAAGAAGTTGATTTTATCTTAACGTCCGGTTTAATTTGTTATACTGAATTAATTTCTATCATATACACAAATTTTGAACATGGAAATAATTTATTATTTGAAAGAATGATACATACAAATTTTTTTCATAATACTTATCCAATACTTAAAAAAACATGTTATCATATGTTTTGCTTATTAGGTATGTTTGAGTATTGGAAAATTCTGTTTCCATATAGAACAAATGATTGGTGGACGATAGAAGAATGTATTGCAGAAATGGATAATCCCATTAGCGATAATGAAAATTATATCGTAACAAGTAGATATTATACATGTGAAGCAGATAAATATACTGAATGGGATTTGTATGATCATATTTCTCAATGTGCAACTGAACAGTTAGTTACAATAATTTTAAGAAATCGATTTGAGTTTAAAATTAAATGTAATGGTTACAATGAGTTATTGAATATTAGTATTCAAACTTCTTTAGAAATGTTACCTTATGATATAGTAACTATTATAAATGAATACTTTTGGGGAAAACATTATAAAATTCCAAATTTGCAACAAGGATATATGAGATTATCAAGAAATACATTTCCTACTAAATTGGAATCTAACATGTTTTATGATAAAATTGCTATTCATGATGAATCTAATGAAGAAAACGACGATCAACAAGACGACGATCAAGAAGACGACGATCAAGAAGATGACGATCAAGAAAACGACGATCACGACGAACAAGACAATGAAAACGAAGAAGAAAATCAAATATTTATTCATTCTTCTAAAAATAATTTAAATAATAGTACATTAGTATCATGTTCTCCTACTGATATATATTGTATAGGCGAAGATTTTAATCCTTATAAAAAACGTAGATTCTTAAATAAATAATACAACTAGCATAAATAAAACTCAAATAAAACTCAAATAAAACTCAAATAAAACTCAAATAAAACTCAAATAAAACTCAAATAAAACTCAAATAAAACTCAAATAAAACTCAAATAATTTAAAAACTTTAAATTTGTAAAGTTTTTCTATGCATATAATAAAATGTCTCAAACTGTATATTTTAATAATCCATCTCAAATAACTCAGCTACAAAACTTAGCTGGAACGAATTTAAGATTACCAGAAAATGGTATTCCTGAAATAGAACAATGGGTTAGAGGAGTTGGTCCATATGCGTCAAATATTAATAATAGTCAAGGTAATCTTGGATTAGATCAATTACACTGTCCAACTGGAACTAGCTTATTTCAAGATGCTGAAGGTATTGCTGCAAAAATGAACACTATTATTTATGGTAATGCTTTTTCTGGGCAACAATTTTTTTATACTACTGGTGCAGCAGATCATACTGGAAGAGTATCAACAAAAGATGATTTTTTCTTTTCTGCATCATCGATGAAACTTATTGGTGGTTTAGTAATGAGTAAAATGATGGAAGAACAATATTTTAATACAAATCAAACTATTTCTTATTTCTTACCTGAATTTTCAGGAAATGGTTATTATTTAACTTCTGCAACAGGTTCTTGGCCATCAACTAATGCTATTGCATTTTTGACAGTTATGACTGGTCCAGATTTTTCATCTTGGACTGGAACTATGGCTACACTTAATTTAGGTCAAATAACTCTTGGGGATGCTATCAGTGGTAAATTGGCTCATCCGTCTTATGGTTTTTCAATGGTTGGTATTTTTAATCAATTATGGGGTTATAACTGGGCTCAAGGTACTACACAAGAAACAAACCAAGATTTTAGATTTGCTTATGGTCAATATTTAGGTATTCAAGCAATGCAACGTGGTATTGCTTTAGGAGCTACTGGTGCTTGTCAATCAACAGACGCATTAAGAGAACAATATTATGACTATTATAGAGGAGACTATTCTTTTTGTACTGGTCCATTTAGAGACTATATTTCAACTTGTATTAATACTATTAAATCTGGTGCAGTACCGTTATATAATAATCCATTAACTCCTGATAATTTATGGAATGATGGAATTTGGGGTAAACAATCTCAAGAATCATATACTGGTTTAGAATTTGGTTGGCAATTAATGGCTGCATGTATGAATGTAGCTTTAAGAAGACGCGGTGAATTTACTTCATTAGCAGATTACATTAGAGCTAAATTTTTTACTCCAATGGGAATTGATGCGACTTTTGCAGGTTGGGAAGCTCCAGCAGCTGGAAATTATTTAGAACAAACTTTTAGACGTTATACTGCAATCTCAACTGGTAGTTTTCAATATGCATATGAAGGTACTGATCCTTTATATAATGCAAACGCAGTTAATAAATTGAGATGGATATCTGAATATCCAAACGATGGATTTGCTAAATTATCTTGGGGTTATCAAAATGTAAATGTTCAAGATGATTATGGACCAGATTTAAAATCATCATTAAGAATCAGAATTAAAGATTTTGTTAAATTTTTAATACTTATTGCAAACAAAGGTGTATATAATGGAATGAAATTATTATCAAGATCAGCAATGAACTATATTTTCTGTCCAACATCTAACGCAGTTTCAGTATTAGTTTTAGGTTCTCCATTAGATTATGTTTCACAAAACACAATTTTCTGTCTTGGTTTTTATTTATTAAATGGAAATAATCCTTTAATGGAAATGAGAACTAATTCAAATGCATCATGGGCATTTCAAGTTGATAATGATGTTTCATTTGCAAGGGGTGGAACTAGACAATTATATGCACAAGGTGTATCTGGTAATGCTTTCTTTATTGATTTAGATACTGGAAATTATGCATGGCAAGCTACTTATCAAAGTTATAATGGAGGTCGTACTAAATGGGAATCTCCAGCACAATGGATTGCACCTATTATGGCTAAATATATTTAATTTTAAACTTTACACCTTGTAAAGTTTATTTATACTAATTGAGCATAATATTCATTCTCAGGTTCTGTATGATATTTATCTATATAATATACTATGGCACATATTGTTTTTACAGTTAATAACACTATGATTTGAGTTATAGTTAACTTATCACATGTAATAAAAATTACATAACTTAGTATATATCCAGCTAAAAATACAATACTTTGAGCATATTTTATTCTTGTCGTGTATTCTTCATACTTTGCTAAAGTTAAAAATACAGCATTAAATATTACTGATAGCATTATTATTAATGTATTTTTTTCATTAATGGGTTCATGCATAAGAATTAATGCAATAAAATCAGGAATAATTAGCATTGCATTTTGTAAAAAGTAAATAATAGGTGACATTTTATAAAAAAATCTAATTAGTTATTTTTTCATTTTACATAATTAGATCTACCTGTGAATTTTTAAGTTCAGAATTTATACTGCTTTGATAAATTTTATTGTCTATTTCAACAGGTATTTGAGTTAGTATAAATTCAGGATCATATATTATATTTCTTATTAAAGTATTTAAATCGTCAACAGTCATTTTTTGTTGTAGCTCATTTATCATTGTTATATAGTTTGGTTTTAATGTTATGATAATTGCAACCAAATCAGCTTTTATTAAGTTTTTTCCGCCACGATCTAGTTGTTTCATTGCAGTATCAATTACATAAATATTCGAGTTTACAATTCTAGAGTCAATATTAATCATTGCCTTATCATTTTCTACAAAATGTTCTATATTATCACGAATATTTTGCAATTTAGATTTAGTACTATGAGTTACAAGTTTTTTTATAGTCTCTTTCTTTTCGCGTTCTATTGCTGATTGTTTGCTAGATCGTATACCCATTTTTAATTATTTAAAAATAATAAATAGAAATTCAATTTACACTTAGTCCAAAATGGTTTAAAGAAATGAAATATACTATTGAGTTAGTGGCCGAGTGGTTAAGGCGCTAGCTTTAGGCGCTAGTGGTGCAAACCTCGCAGGTTCGAATCCTGCCTAACTCATTCAATTGGATCTAATACTATAAGTTTGGGTCTTCGTTTTAAACGATTAAATAAAACCTTACCTTCATTAAGGTTTTAAAAATTTTTATTTGCGTTTATTGGTTTTGTTGTGGATAACGCGGATAATCTCTTAATCTTGGATCTGCTGGTTGAGTTTGTTGTGGAGATTGAGATCTTAATGAATTAATTATATTATCTCTTTCAACAATCATTTGTCTTAATGATTGTATTTCAGAATTATATGCACTTTGCATATTTGTAATATTAATCATATACCCACTATGCAATTGATTTATTATTTGCTGTACTTCCATCTGAGTCATTCCTTGTTGCATTGGTGGTAATTGCGGAATATCTCTTTTTGGACTAACAGATCTACGTCTCTTATCACTTCTTTGCGAACTACGAGAACGAGATCTTGAACGACTTGGAGATCTACGTCTCTTATCAGATCTTATACGATCAGGTGATCTTGATCTTTTTGATTCAGTTTTATGATCTAAAACAGAAGTAAGAGTTTTCAATAAATATATTGGAAGATATACTTGATTTTTTGAATGTTCGTAATTACAACTTTTATCATCACAGTGATCATTATAATAATCTTTGCAAACTGGTATTCTCTTATCACGATCATTATGATAAAAATAACATGTAACTTGATATTTACAATCAAATCCTGATGCGCATTTTATAGTTTTATAGTTTAATCTATAGTCAAACATAGATTGATATTTTAAGTTTAATAAACGATCGAAATAAGTTGCCATTGTGAGTTTTTTAAGACTATAAAAATATTCAATAAAATCATTTTATGATTAAAAACGTAAACTTATTTTTATAACGTAACTTTATATGATAAAGTTATCAAAATTATTCAATAGAAATTGTGTCAACTTCTACTACAAAGCATTCGTCATCTATCACTTTTCCAAAACCTTCACATACAACTTTTTTATTCGTATAAATTGGATCATTAGCCGCATGTTTGCAAACTAATTCAACATATACTTTAGGTCCTGTACATATAAAAATAACAGTATTTATTCTAGATACTTGACGAGAATAAGCTATTATTCCACGAAATCTAACATCATTATTTTCGTTACTTTCTTTTGTATAATAACAATTTTTTATAAATTGTCCGTCTGTCATATCCCATAAACCAGTTTCGCGTAACTGCTCAAGTAACGAAAGTGCTTTTGTCGTTTTTACGCGATTTTTCGAAAAAACAGATTTCTTCTTTCCTTCTACAAATGAAACATTTGCAAGTTTAGCTTCATATACATGAACCCACTTTCTATAACTTGACTCACAATACTTTAATGTCGCTATCCAAAATTTTTTCGGATAATAAACCTTCAACACAGCTAATTGCCATATTAATTGCGCATATGAAATAGCATGTGATTTGCAAAAAGAATATTTTCGCAATAACTTTAATACTTCTAAATTCTCTTGCAACTTATCTTCACCATTTTTTTTACATAATGCAATAAATTCACGTTGTGTTTCTTTAATACCATTCGCAAATGCCCTTCTATACTTATCTGCATCATCTTCACTACAATTACACATTTTTACAATCATGTGAATAGCATCATCATCGTATATCATTTTATCCATTGTTTCTTCAACAGTTTTTGATTCTTGTGCATTTTTTGCTGCTGGCCTAATTATACTAAGACACATAGCAATATCACTAATGCACTTTGGTTTATATTTTAGAAATGCTTTACGAATAAGCGGACTTTCAGCTAAAGTAAGTCCAATATTTTGCCCACTTGCAAATAGTTCTATTACATGTGGATCTTTGTCATATTGATCAAAACGAATATCATTAGTTGTAAATGCAGATAATCCATCACAAAGTTGTGATATTGCGCGACTAGAAAGAATGTCAATTTTGAATTGTTTTAAATTAGATATTTCTACTTTATTTGATTTAACTTGTGGAATAGCTGATTTTTTTTCCTGAATATGAAGTTTGTCTTCTGGAACACCGTCTGGATAAAATACAATTCCACCACAATGAAGTGAATAAGTCTTGAATGTATCAACAAGCGACTCACTATTCTGCTTTATCCTTTCTTGTTGATCTTTATCTAACCCGTTTATGAAAGACATAATATCGCTTTTCGCAATAAACTTTCTATAACCTTCTTTTCTTATAGATTCTCTAATAGCTGACTTTTCTCCAAAATAGACATGATTTGATATTCTTGCAACCTGCGTTGGCCACTCTAACGCTATTTTTAGAAACACTTCATCTCGTTGCACATGACTAAAATCAAAGTCTATATCAGGAAGAGACGTTCTATGAATATTTAGAAATCTTGAAAAACTAATGTCGTACTTTACTGGATCTACATTTGATATCCCTAATAAATAACACACCAATGAAGATCCACATGATCCACGCGTTACATGTGGTACATGATTTGTTAGTTCAAGTATTCTAATTGCCTGAAACAAATAACCAGTAAGATTTTTACTTATAAAAAGATCAAGTTCATGTGTAAGTCTATCATAATAACATTGTTCTGAAGGTACTTTTCTTATAAAACATTTTATAATATCATCTTTTGAGTAGTCATATAAATTGATTGGTTTTGGTATTATTTTTTCAGTCTTTATCAAACGTAGGGAGTGAATGGTTGTTTTTTCTACGTCTTTTAAATATTTTGTTTCATATTTCCATGGAAATATACCGACAGTATTTTCAAATAAAAACTGATTTACTCTATTGCAAATTTCTATACTAGATTTTGCACATAAATCCAATATGAATCCTTCTTTTTTCAATCCATTAGGATCTAAACGTAAAACTCTACCAATACACTGTACAAACGCTTTGTATGATCTTTTTTCGACACCATCCATGAAAATACACCCGTCAAGAAAAGGAATATCTGATCCTTCTTTGTGTTTTGCCGCACAAAACAAAAAACCATTCGACTGTAGTTCGCGAAACTCATGTATATCACTCAAGATTTCTTCACTAGTATCAACATATGTCTTAAATGTAGGAAACTTATCAGAGAAAATTTTTGCTAATTCATGACATTCTTTGATAAGTCCGCACCATATAATTATTTTTTTATAAGGTAAATCCTGAATAAGATCGTGTATAATTTGAAGTGTTTTTTGTTGAGAATGAATAGATTGGCTTTTTAACCAATAAATTTTTGGTGGTACTATTATATTATCTGTGAACGAGTCATATATTGTATACTTGCTAATAATTTTATCGAAAGGTTCTGCAAAAACTGGTGTAGCAGAAAACCCAATACATCTTGGAATATTAATGTATTGGTAAAATTGTTTTGTTGTTTTATTCGTTATACTATGACATTCATCATGCAATATCAAGTCAAATTTTGTTTTCCATTTTTCATAACCATTATGTTCAGTTAAAAATGCTCTATTTATCACTAGCAGAATCGGCTTTTTCAATAAGTTACTCCAGTACTTTGTAGAATTAAGTATATCAACCCAGTCTCTAGGTTTGTTTTTCGTAAAATTATGGACAAAAAACTGATCTATGATAGACTTAAAACCACGTTGTTTTAATATTTTATTATCAAGTTGTTCCATAAGAATGCTTTTTTGTTCGCATAGCCAAATAACGTTTGATGTTGGATACTTTTTATTGAACTCCATTAGAATATTGAGAATAATATAACTTTTTCCAGTACCAGTCGCATGAAAATGTACTCCGCTTGCAAAGTCATTATCGATACTTGACTGAATTGCAATTTTTTGGTTGTTACGTAACATTTTATTACGTAACTTATTATAGAAGATAAATCAATTTAAGTATTTGAAAATCACATTTCCTTTTACTGTATAAGTTTTAGGTTTATTTTGTTTATGTTGTCGTTCACGTGTATTTTTTGTTTTTAAAAAGTCATCGCATGCTTTTTGACGTATTTCAATTGAATATTTAATCATTGGAGGAGGTAAATAAAAAACTTCTTCCATTATCTAATGAAAAAATAAATTTTTAGATAAAAGTCAATTTACACTTTTTTAGATAATTGTCCAATAAAACTTAATGACATGTTCATCAATTCAACAACGTTCTCTTTATCTATGGACTCTTTTTGAAAACTTTTAAAACGAGAATATTTCTTTACCGACGGTTGATCTATATTATCTGTAACTATATATTCAGGCGATCCCGGGATACTCGAAATTCCCGGTTCACGATTTTCTATATTTTCAGTTTCCGAGATATCTGGCTCCGGTATATTAGAGATTCCCGAAACCACGCATGGATTTGACGAGTTAACTATTATACTATGAAAAGAATTTTCATGTTCAGCATAGTGATTGAAATCGCTTCTAGACACATGTTCAGACAACTTGATAGACTTTTTGAGAATATCCACAAGGTTACTAACTACATTATCTTTATTTGTAATACTTTCTTTTGGATTATTTATGATATAAGTTATATACTTATAATCTTTCCCATCATGTTGAGACTTAAGTAACCACTCGCTTAATATCGCTTTTATCAATTCTATAATCGAATCATCAATCATTGAAGAATGCACCATCAAATTTAAATTTCTGTTATTAGAATAAATCTTTGCAATATTTTTCTGTATACTAAATCGCATGTCTGAATACTTATTGAAATCATACAAAATTCTATACTCATTACTCAATTCTTCTAATAAATCTTTCTGCTTGTCACCATTAAAACGAGTCATCTCCTTCAATAATAATTCTTCCGACGGCCATAACTTATAATTTATTGGTTTTATATTACGTTGATATGATATTGTTATATCCTGTGAAAATCTATTATATTGTACTGGTTTAGTTATTAAACTTGATTCATTTTTATGAAATCGTATTGTACTTAGAGTGTATAACTTAGAAGAGATTGGTAAAATTAATGTAAATAACGTAAAAATAATACGTACATCTGTATATAAAAACCAACAAGAACCAATAAAGTTACAAATTACACAACAAATACACAGTACTGTTAGATATTTTATAATTTTATTATACCAGTGAAGATATAATATGACATGTTTCTGTTTTTGATCAATTATTGTTATAGGTTTTAAATAATTATTTATCATGTGATGCCTGATATCGAGTTTTGGATATTGTTGCCCATGGAGTTCAAGCAATTGTTCATTAAATTCTGATATCCATATTGGTTTATTTTTATAGACCCACATTCTATTATTTTCTTGAAGATCATCTCCTAGCCCACGATCATCTATAAGATACGTAAATAAATAGCTTTCACGTATTATTTCAAATATATATAAACCCATTAGAGCTAAAAATGTTGCTAAATTTATGCATGAAAATAACAAATAATTTGATTCTTTTATATTATCAATCAAAGAACAATTAGAACACTTTGAATAATTAAAAAAGACCAAAAATGATCCTGCAATAATTTTATAACAATTTATTATCCATATTAAACAAGTTTTTATAATAGCATTTGTTTTAGATTTTTCATCTTGACTCACATCATCAATAAAGTGATGATTTCTAACACCGAGTCTTTCCATTTTAAATGAATAATCTTTAATTTTAAATAAAATATTTTCATTGATAAATGAGATCACCATTGAAAAAAGTAAAATCTCCAAGAAAAGTTTCTACTAAGAAATCAACCAAAAAAGGTTCCGTTAAAAGAGTAACCAGAAAAGTTTCCACTAAGAAATCACCAAGAAAAGTTTCTATTAAGAAATCACCAAGAAAAGTTTCCACTAAGAAATCAACCAAAAAAGGTTCCGTTAAAAGAGTCAACAAAAAATCACCTAGAAAAACTTCAGCTAAAAGAAACACAGTAAAAGCTAAATACTTTAGAGATAATGAAGACGTTCAACAACCTGAACAAGAACGTGTAGAAGAATTAGTTCAAGCATATCGTCGTACTAAAGACACTATGAAAAATTGTCAACCACCAAAACGTTGGACTTCCGCTAATAAAGCTCAAGGAATTCCTAAAGGTTTCTGCGAAGAACCTTTTGACGGAGAAATTGCACAACAAGAACAAGTTCCTGAACCAGTTCCTGTTGTCGAACAAGTATTAGGCAACTATCGTCGTACTAAAGACACTATGAAAAATTGTCAACCACCAAAACGTTGGACTTCCGCTAATAAAGCTCAAGGTATTCCTAAAGGTTTCTGTGAAGAACCTTTTGACGGAGAAATTGCACAACAAGAACAAGCACCAGTTCAAGAACCAGAACAAGTTCAAGAACCAGCAAATGAAAATATGGAAGGATGGATTCGTACAAAAGATACCATGAAAAATTGTTTACCACCAAAACAATGGGTCAAAGGAACTAAAGCAAACCCAGGATATTGCAAAAGCCCAGTTGCAAATGAAGCACAACAATTAGTAAATGAAATAATTAATGCACAATATCGTCGTACTCAAGATAAAATGAAAGACTGTCAACCACCAAAACGTTGGACTAAAGCTAACAAAGCTCAAGGTATTCCTAAAGGTTTCTGTGAAGAACCATTCAATGACGAAATTGCTCATGCTGAAATAGTTGCTGGAGAAAGAATTCAAGAAGTTTTACATGATTTAGAAGAACAAGTTGAAGAAATCAGAGAACGTGCGCAAGAACAACCAGCAGAACAAGAACGTGAACAAGAACAAGACTGACTATCTGAAGAACACTTAATTGGATTAATCGAAAAAAATCCAGAAGAATTTCTATATTATATTGATAATGATAGAGTTCACATAACAGACAGATTATTAAACGCTGCTGCTTATGGAGATGATGAAATATTCATAGAATTAGTCCATCTCGCTGAAAGACAAGACATTAATATATTAAATCAATTAATTAAATTGTCAAAAGAAAAATTTATTAGTCTAAGACAATTAACTAGAATATTAGAATATTTTAAGGATAAAAATTACAAACCAAAATTTACCAAAAAGAAAATCATTGAACTTTATCATGATGGATTAAATAGAAAAGAATTCAATCTTTTAATTTCATTAGACGAACTTGGATTTACTTTTAACCCATCAACAGAACTAATTGTTGAAAGCGTAAAAAGATTCTCTGTATTCAATGAAATTGATCCTGCTGCAATCATTTTCTTATATAATCTTCTACAAAAAAATAAGGATGCCGCATTAGAAGTTAAAAAACTAATAGATGACGGAGAAATCGATTTTCCAATGATTGAAAGATTATTACAATAATTAAACCTTACTACTTCTGTAAAGTTTAAACATTATTGCGTTCTTGACTTAATCCAATTTTTTGCATATTGATTTAAATTCGGATTACAGGATATTTGCTTCCAGAATGCATGATTCCAATTTATATCTTTATACATTGAATTAACTACAAATATAATAGACTCTAATTCATTTTCAGAAATTTCACGATTTATATTTTCTAATACTATTCTCCAACATTTAAATCTATTAAATAGTATTGAACCATAAATTTCCATCTTATGGTAACGTGCTTTTTCAATTCCTTTTGCACAATCTATTATAATATTTTCTGATACATTAATGTTTTTCGTTATAACAGATTTTAGTGTTACATAGTCTCCACTACGTAAAATATCTTCTAAAGAAAATGTAGGACTCTCAGAACGCGAAGAATCCAATCTAGGTGTTGAAAATAAACTAGTCATTACTTATCAGTTTTTAGTTTAAACCATATTTTTCAATTTAATTAGTTATCGTATGCTCAAGTTTAAAACCCACCACTAGATTATTTAGTACAACAGGCTCAAATGAGCCTGTTGTACTAAATAATCTAGTAGGTTTTGATCATACTCTGAGTGTACTAAATTGAAAAATCATTACTCGGTTTTAAAATTTAAAAAATGAATTATATTCCTCATGAAATTAATTGTATTGTACCTATTATTAAAGGGTTTTTATATCCGGATTTAACTAGTAACGATTTATACGCTGATAAATTTAGTTATAACGACAAAAATTACAGAATCAAAAATGCTTGGTTCTATGACGACTTTGGTGATATATTATACTGTGATTCAAAGTTTGAAAATAAGGTTTTTACTGATAAGGTACGTATATCAGTTAAAGAATTAAAATTAAAATATTCTAAAAATATGTTGTATGAAATATTAACAACGAGATATAAAGAAGATATGCTATTTGGTTTTCAAAGTCACTATAAAAATAAACAGGGACAAATTATTGAATTCATTGTTAAGAATATAAATGGAATACAGCTTGGCCCTAAAAGCAAGAATGGAATTCTAAGTTTTTTATCTAACATTGACAATGGAGTTTGGATAAAAGTAAATTGTGAAACAAGATCAAATGTTGTGCATAATTTTATAAATCATGCAAATCAAATGGCATATGATAGTTTATTTTTCGAATTTGACGAAGAAATAAATCCAGATGGAAAAATGATGTACATATGCGATACTTGTTTCATACCTAATAATATTCGTTGCAATAGAACGACAAATATTGTACTTGAAAACTTTAATTACACACTTCAAGCATTAGAAATAATTAAAGTTGACTAAACTTAAATAAACCTTATTATTGTATAAAGTTTAAATTATAAATGAGTATAACACACGCTATTAATAATAGTAATTTAGAGTGTTTAAAAGCTCAATATAATCAGATTTTTCATCGAAAATATTATAGATATGCTGTCATTGTTAATAATCAAGAAATAATAAAATGGTTTATTGATAGATATATTGAAACAAACTGCGAATCATTTAATTTATTTGACATTGAAATAATTAAATGGTGTCATAGTATAGAATGTTTACAACTATTTTTTGATGCTGCTAAAAAACTCAATGTAGAAATAGGAACTCTAGATTATTTTATCAAATCATGTCCATTTGTAAAAACACATAACTTAGAAAGTTTATTAGTTGGTATATTTAAAGATCTTGTGATAAAAGAAAAAGAAATATTAATTAGATATATATTACAAACAATTTAATAAGTGTATATCTAAGTTAATACAAGTCCGTTTACTTCATTTAACTTTAGAATTGTAAGTGCTTCTTCAAATGTATATTCCTGAAGAAAATTTTGGAAATAAGTATTTTTCTTTAGATCATCTATGGAAATAATTTTACCACCTAACATTTCTAAATATAATTTTTCTCCAAACGCATCATATCTTATATTATTTAATTGGCGATTAGCTGATTTAGGTAATATAATTTCTTCCTTAAATTTAATACAATGTATATCAGTAGTTTTATCAAATTCATTGAAATCTTTGCCATAAAATATACATGAATCTTTATAAAGATTCTGTACTAAAAAATCATGTAGCAGTTTTACATGTTTAAATCCAGCATTATATACATTCAAAGAAGATTTAGTATTCCATGAATGAAATAACATGTACATATCGTTAAATGGCGCAAGAATAATATCAGCCATTAAATTACATAGATTAGGATAATAAGTATCATAATATTTTTTCTTAAAATTATAAGAACTTTCTAATGATTCATCTTTAACATGATCAATACTTGATATTCTTGATGAATATATTGCATATTTTGTTCTTATATTTCTATCTGATTCAATATTATCTATCATAAATTCAATTAATTCTAATGTATCTTTATCAAGTAAACAATTTTTACAAAAATATATAAAGTAATCCTTAAATAGTTTTCTACACCAGGTTATTTGATTTAAATTATTCATTACATTATAAACTTTTGAATACTTTATTAAATAAGGATTTGACATGTCAAATATCATATCAAAAATTATATCAAATTTTTCGTATATAAAAAGTCTAAACAATTTTTTAGAATTTATTTTAAAATTATTTATCCATTTAGTTTTTTCAAATATGATCATATCATAGGAAGACAACATAAAACATAATTGACTTTCATAATTAGGATAACTATAATTTCTAATATCATTTAATTCTTTTATCATACGATCATTAAATGTTGATTTTCCAAAATAACGCTTTATCATCTCTTTTGACATATCTTTCTTATAATCCAATTTTACCATATTATTTAATATATTCTCTGACTGAATTTTTAGTATAGACTTATGAGTATTTTTAAGATTAACATAATTTGTAGGCAATCTTAAATCTGACATGATATAATTAATATTAGATGTAATACAATTAAAGTTTTCTGAATTTTTTGGAGCAAAACAACTCGGATGATATCTCATAATATAACTCATGTAAGTTTTTTCTCCGCTGTTAAGAAGACGTTTGATATTTTCTTCCCTAAAATAATAAGGATCTGTTAATAAGTCTTCGTCAAAATACGATTCAATATAATATTGTACTGGTTGTTCTTTTGTACCAATAGAATCGAGTAGTCTAAACCATAACGTAGTATTTGTATGAATTGCTTTTGTTGATTCGCATACATTTTCAAAACAATTATGATGATCTCCAAGTAACATAATTGGACATGTATTAAAACCTTGTGGAAGACTAATTGTCTCAATTATTGAAAATGACACAGGTCCGCCAATTTCAGAAATATCTATATTTTCTATTCGTAAATATCCCATTTATTTATTATTTAAATATTTTAAATCTAAATTAGAAATGGGTAAGTCATGTAAAGAAAAAAAACAAAGAATTATAAAACCATCAAAATTATTTACAGAGTCAAAATATAGAGAGTTTGATGATAAGATTTTAGAATCTAACGACTATTATTGGTGGTCTGATTCAGACTATTATTATGAAAGAAATTATTATGAAGAAAGTTATGCTAGCCGTTTAGAAAGACTAGACTATTATAAACAAAAATCACACTCAATATTTTCACGAGAAATAGACTATATAGACTCTGAATCTGATTCTGAACGTGAATCAGACGACGATTCTAATTTTGATTTATTTAGAAATTGCGAATATTATAAAAACTCTGACTGTAAAATAGAACTAATGAAAATATTGTTTCAGCATTTTTCTAAAATAGTCTATAACTATGTGGAAAAAATGGAAAATTTACATAAGGACTGTACCCATATTCCTATTTATAATAATAGACATAAAATACGAAATTGGTATTGTGAAAAACTAATGTGCGATGTTAATCTAATAGAACTTAATTATTATGACATGACCAATAAATTAAATAAGAGTATAAAAATTTATACCGAAGAACATGTTGATATTGGATGGTTTTATGATCGTATAAGCCATATAAGAAAAATTAAAAACAAAAATCTCATAGACTTCGTTGATTATTTAAGATTATATATTGACATATCTATAATATATGATATACTTGACGAGTTTATCCAATTTCTTAATGGTTTAGATCATAATATCACTCATTTATTTATTCAAAAACAAGGAGAATTAGTGTTTGAAATAGTAAAACAAGTTGCAACAATTGATAAATATATACTTAATCATGTAGTTAAAGATTTTATCATAAATTGAATTTGTCTATTTTGATCTTTTATCCCTAAAATGTATCGTGCTGAAGTTTTTAGAGACTGTTTACATCCTAGAAGTTTGGATTTACAGTGTGATCATGAAACTATGGATAAATTATATAATGGACTTAAATGCTATAAAATCGATTATGACAGATTTAAACAAGACAAACAAGATACACAAATTTTACAAAGCGTGAATGATTTATCACTAAAACGTTATATTGATTCTAGTTTACAAAAACATACAACGTATACAGATTATCCACCTGTTGTTGATGTTCCTGCAGGAACATATAGAATTAATATGAATACTATGAGATGGTTTTTTAAAAAGGGATATAGATTAGATGATGAAGATGCGCATAAGTTATTTGGTAATACAAGATTTACTTCCTATGGAATAGGCTATAGTGGTTATAAAGAAATATTAGATCATACGGATTCAAGATCGCCAAATATTTTACATGCATTATGTCAATTTCCATATGATATTTCTAAAGATATTAAAGATCTAATAAATAAAGGAATAAAACCAACGGATGAATCATTTGAAATTTGCATGAGATATAGAAATACACAAGATCAAGCAAAAATTCTTAATGCATTAGAATCATAAAACTTTACTAATTGTGTAAAGTTTAATTTACTCATAAATAAGTTTATGGATTTTAAACTTGAGCATACGATAACAAATAAAAATATTCTAATAATAATTCATTTTAAATATAAATATGAATGCACGACTGTATTAAGATTTTTGGCAAATATTTATTACAACACATCATAATTGTTTTATTAATTTGACGTATTTTTTCTTTCTTAGACTTTATTCTTGTTTTAAGTATATTATAATCATATAAATTCAAAGTAAATAGTTTTCTCCACACTATATCATTTAAATCAATTTGATGTTGTATACTACTAATATCAGAATCATCAATGAACTGTTGTGGTGATGACCATTCCTGAAAACAATATTTTAATATATTAAGTTGATTATTATTAATTGCTAATTCAAGCACTAATTTGTCCAATGGGCAGCCATTCTTATGGGCATACTTAATTATATCGAGATGACCATCTATTGCTGCCCATGCAGCTGTTAAATAATTCCATTCACAACCATTTTCATGAACGTACTTTAAGATCTCTAGATGACCACTACTAGCTGCCGATGCAGGTGTTTTCCAATCCCAAGGACAACCATTCTCATGGGCATATTTTAAGATCTCAAGATGACCATTTCTTGCAGCAGCTTCTGTTGTTTCACTGTTCCATTTGAATCCATTCTCATGGACATATTTTACGATATCAAGATAACCACTACTAGCTGCTGCTGCATGTGTCATGTGATTCAATTCGCATCCATTCTCATGAATATACTTTAGAATTTCTAGATGACCACTACTGGCTGCTGCAGCAGGTGTTTTCCAGTCCCAAGAACAACCATTCTCATGAACGTATTTTATGATATCAAGACGACCACTACTGGCTGCTGCAGCAGGTGTTTCACTGTCCCAATCGCAACCATTCTCATGGACATATTTTATGATATCAATATGACCACTACTGGCGGCTGCTGCAGGTGTTTCACTGTCCCAAGGACAACCATTTTCATAGGCGTATTTTAAGATATCAATATGACCACTACTGGCTGCAGCAGCAGGTGTTTCGCTATCCCAATCGCAACCATTCTCATAGGCGTATTTTAAGATATCAAGATGACCACTACTGGCAGCAGCAGCAGGTGTTTCACTGTCCCAATCGCAACCATTCTCATAGGCGTATTTTAAGATATCAAGATGACCGTTACTGGCTGCTACAGCAGGTGTTTCACTGTCCCAATCGCAACCATTGTCATGGGCGTATTTTAACATATCAAGATTACCATTTCTTGCAGCAGCTGTCGATGTTTCGCTATCCCAAGGACAACCATTCTCATGGGCATATTTTAGGATATCTAAACGATCACTTTGTGCTGCAGCTGCAGATATTTCACTGTCCCAAGGACAACCATTCTCATGGGCATATTTTAAGATATCAAAATACGAATTTTGTATAGACCTTAAAGTTGTATAACGATCCCAAGGACAACCATTCTCATGGGCATATTTTAAGATATCAATATGACCATTACTAGCAGCTAATGCAGTAGTCCATCTATCCCAAGGACATTCATTTTTAAATAAAAACATTAGAATTTCAAGATGTCCATTTTCAGCTGCATACATACATGTATCGCTATCCCAATCATGTCCAGATTTTCTTAATTGTATAAGAGAAAGTAAGTCTCCAGCTTTAGCTGCTTCTTTACAGGATCCATAGACCATTTAATATTATATTATAATTTTTTCTTATTAAATATTAATATGAGTAGTCCAATAATCAAAATAAATCATGAATATAGTAAATGTAAAATATCTCCACCAAATCCACATAATTGTAATTGGATGCTTCAGTCAGAATATTATGATAATGGATTGGAACGTGGAAAACATTGGGAAAAATGCACAGATAATGAATGGTGTGATGAGTGTATAATTGGATATCATAAAGTATGTGAAAATATAGAAAAAGAACTTTCAAAACATTTGAAAATTATTGTTGACTTAGACGATATATCAAAATTTAAACTTATAGATAAAATAAAAGAAGATTTAATAAATGCAAAAGAATATACGAAATTAAATAAATTAGAGAACAATATAATCGCAACTATTAGTGGATTTAAGAGATGTCAGAGATATAGAGACAATGTTTATAAACATTGCTTTAGAAATACTAAAACGCCAAAAATTAAAACTGATAAACGACATGAAAATCATAACAATATTATTACAAAATTTAATAAAGAATTAAATGTTATAAATAAAAAAGTTAGATCTGCAAAACGAAAAACGAAAAAAACAAAGAGCGCATCTAAAACAATAATTCGAAGTTATATATAATATAACAAAACTTTACATAATTAGTAAAGTTTAAATTACTCATAAAGTGACTTTAAATAATTCATTAACTCTATGTATTCTTGTTCTTGCATTTCTTGCGAACTATCGTCAACCAACTCAATCAGACGATATAAATATTTTAGGTTTGCATTTTCAGATTTTTTTTCTACGTTAATACGTGGTAGTATAGTATCATTACCAGTTATTTGTGCTAATAACCTATGATTTATACTAGTAACAGGTTCGTTTATAGAAATGAATCTAAACTGAGACATTTTTAACAAATAAAAATATTCTAACAATAATTCATTTTAAACTATTTACTTAAATATCATCTATATTTATATTATATTTTTTTAATTCAACATCTCTTAAAGAATCGCATAACTTATATATATTCTGATAATCTTTTCTCTTCAATGAATCACGTACATTTTTCCTAAATTCTATTAAAATATTGGTTACAGTATCATACGACACATTTGACATTTCATATCCCAAACCAAACAAATTCAGAATCCAATATAATTTATGCGGATCTATCGTTCTTGCACTAACAGCATTTTTCAAATAAAAAATTACCTTTGAAAAATTAAAATTCATAGCTAATAATTCTTTTATGGCTTCATTATGATTTACAAAATTATTTTGAGAAGAATTTGGATGCCAATTTATATAATCCTGAAAAATTTTATCTATAACGATAACATCTCTCATTGTATTTTCGTTAAAGTCCATAGATTTTGTCCAATCATGTATCATAAAACATAATCTTATCATTCTTGGTGAATAATTTTTTAACGCATCCCCAATCGTTATAAAATTTTTTAAAGATTTACTCATTTTTTGTCCATTTATATGCAAATGACCTACATGTAACCAGTACTTACACAACCTTTTATTTTCACAAGCCATTGTCTGAAGTATTTCATTATGATGATGTGGAAACATCAAGTCTTCACCACCTGTATGAAGATCAAATTCTGCACCTAAGACATGAGTTGCCATTGCCGAACACTCAATATGCCAACCAGGTCTTCCTATAGACCAAGGTGACTCATAATGTCCTTTTCCTTTTTTCCATAAGACAAAATCGGATTCAGACTCTTGATCATGCGATCTTATAAATTTTGGAATTTCCAGATGACTTTTATTGTTAAAGTATACAGAACCATCTTCGATATATGCATGACCATTATTTATTATTCCCTGTATATAATTGATTATAATTGGGATTGAATCAGATACATGAATCACTCTATTTGGATACATTACATTTAATGACTCCATATCACTCCAAAAACTTTGGGTCATTGTATTTGTAAACTCTTTTATTTGCTCATTCGAACCATTTGGAAAAAGATTTAATATCTTATCGTCAATATCAGTTATGTTCATGCAAAGATTTACTTTAACATTAAAAAAGTTTGTTAATGTTCTTCTTATTAAGTCATTAACTATATAATTTCTTGCATGTCCAAGATGCGCATGAGAATAAACAGTAGGTCCACATGAGTACCAATTAATACATTCTGGTAATTCCCAATCAATAAGCTGTTGCTGTAGAGTGTCGAATAACTTCATTTTAATAAATGAGTTAAAGCTTTAAGTTATTAAAGCTAACGAAATGAAAGAAATAAAATGACTACAGATTTTAATGAAAAAGTTCAAAACGTGAACTATCAAAAGTAATAGTATTAAATAAGCTATGTAAAACTTTATCCAAATATAAAGTTTATTAAGTTTCCAACTAGCTTTCAAAATAAGCTGATTAATATAGCTGAACAAGATTATTTAACGTTTAAATTGAAATTTTTATCGTTTACGTTATATCATCAAAAATGTCTCAAACTAAACGTTTTGTACCTGTTCAAAAAAATAAAACCTGTTTCTTATATCTTGAAGGTAATTGTAAAGACGCTAATTGTCAATACAACCATCCTGTATGGAGAAGAACTCAAAGTCCTAAAGTTTGCGATAGTCCTTCTATCGAATCACAAACGTTTAAGGCAAAAGATCCAATCAACTGGGCTGACGACTCTGATTCTGATGACATGGACATAGAAGTAAATAATATTAACAAAAGTTTTTCAAATACTAGTATCACTCCTAGTATTGAAACACCACTTAAAGAAATGGTAAATAGAATTCTTGAAACTCCAATGCCTGATATTTCTCTTTCTGGCGAACCATTTAATACTGCTAATATTAATGGTATTAAGTACCAGTTATATCATTTCCCTTTAGATATTTGTGATAATCATACTGATGATGATATCAAAAAATTGCGTGGTCTTATTGTTGCAAATGGCAAACTTGTTTGTAAAGCATTTCCATTTACTCCTGAATTTAATACAGAAAGTATGGACTTTGAAACATTTGTAACACCAAATTTTGCAAACGCAACAATCGTTAAATCATATGAATCATCTCAACTTAGATTATGGAATTATGATGGTATTTGGCATTTATCCACTTATAGACGTATTGACTCTTTTCATGCTACATGGGGATCTGGTAAATCATTTGGCGAACAATTCAGTGATTGTATCAAGATTCAACTTGGCATTGATTTTAGAACTTTTTGCAATCGTCTTGATAAGGAAAAAACCTACTGTTTTTTATTAACAACCGACATGGAAACAAGAAAAGTATGCAAAATGATACAACAACAAGTTTTCTGTATTGGAAGTTTTGACCGTACTTTAGATTGGCAATACGAAATGTGTCCGTTAGAGACAGGATTATCTTTACCTGATAGATTGCTTGTAGATAATATAGCAGATCTTAAAGAAAAAATAGATTCAATGGACTATGATAAATATCAAGGAGCATTAATGATATTACCACAAGGAAAATTGATTAAAATAGTATCGTCAAAATATAATACTTTATCAAAAGTAAGAAATTCAAATCCAAATTTACAAAAAAGATATCTTGAGCTTAGAGATAAGAAACCAACACAAGAACCAAATCCTCAATTGAAAGAATTTCTAGATCTTTATGCGGATCAAGCACAAATGTTTAAACGAGTTGAAATTGGTTACAGAGATTTTGCAAAAGCTGCGTATAAAAATTACGATATTATATTTTATAAGGGTCAATATAAAGATGTAAGCAAATCTATGTATAAGTTTTGTTGTGAATTTGATACTTACTATCATAAAGAAGGATATAAATTTGAATATACAATTGGTCTAGTTAAAGATTATATGGATACTTTAGAATCCACAGATCTTTTAAGATTTATAAAAGAATTCATACCAAAGAAACACCAATAAAAACACCAATAAAAACAATAAACCAAACAAAATAAAACTGAATTTGTCACCTTACATAAGATAAGGTTACATTAAAATACTTAATCATGTTTAGTAGATCTTTTTATCTGTCCCTTTTTGCCTTTTTGTTTATAAAATATAATTCTATTTCGACTTTCCCCCCTTACATTTAGGATATTCTTTAATATTTATATCAATTGGTTCATGTTCTATACTCTTTTTATACGTTTGTCTATCCATGTACACTCAGAGTATGATAATTCTTCCATATTTATTAATTTGGCGGTTGAAATTTTGTTATTCTATATAAATCAGCTAAGTTTTTTGTTCTGTATTTCTATATAATTTATAATATTCCTGATTAAATGAATTACTAAATGATAATTGTATATTTTTATCAATATATCCTATAACGTTATATTTGGGATATTTTTCAATCACATTGATATAATATGGATCTGAATTTTCTACTGGTTTATCCAAAGATTTATCCAAAGGTTTGTCTTCTTGTTTGCGTGGAATCCACCAATAACTATCTAGAACTTTTGGCAATGTCCAATTAATATTTAACGTTATATATTGCTGATAAAATAATACTTTTGGTATAACAATAGAATCTGTTAACGCAATTGGTACATTAATTGATAATAGCTTTGGTATAATCCATTTTTCTGATAGTTGCATTTAAAAATCATATCTTCTTTTTATATATCTTTTATCGTTGAGCCCAATTAAAATTAAAATTTTGCCCTTGCCAAAACGGTTGTTGTAACGGTTGATTTGCGTTCATAATATATCCTTGCATAGTCGACGAAATTGTTCCTTGAGATATTATTATTTGTTTATTTATACATTGATTTAACTCATTAAATTGTAATGGTATTTGATAATATTGATAACCGCTAACATTTGACACTAAACCATTAGTTGGAGTAAAATTTACATTTTGAGATAACTTTGGCAAACTATAACCAAATGCATCAAAACCTTCATGTTTTATACTTTGCTCGCTAAGTGGAAAAGGTGAATAAACATGAACTCTGAATAAATCACCGTACTTTTGAAGATTCTGTCCATTCGACAATTTAATCAATAATTCAGTTATCCACGATAAACAAACTTTCAGCGTTTTTTCAAAGTTTTCACTTTGATTTGATAATCGACGTGGTATTATACAACAGTCTTGTCCATGCCATTTAATAATATATTGTACACTACCGTTATTAAATGACATAATTTTGCATTGCTCTACTATTTTATCTTCCCATAAGTTTTGTTTTGACAAAATATTAGCGTTCAATGCATTATTAACATCATAAATTATTGAATCGTTATAATTTTCCATTTTATAGAATATTTAAAGCTTTAAACGTTCGATTATAGTATAGTATGTTTGAATACTTCACGTCACGTTTTACTCTACAAGAACTAAGTGGTGCCTTAGGGGATCTAGGTACTTTTCTTCCTATTATAGTAGGAATGAGTGCAAAGAATGTTATTAATATAGGAAGTGCGTTTTTCTGGACTGGTTTATTTAATATTATAACTGGTTATTTATGGGATGCACCTATATGTGTTCAACCAATGAAAACAATTGCATCTGCATCAATTGCAGGAAATCTTGATAGTTATTCCGTTGTTACATCTGGATTTTTAACAGGAATTATTGTATTCGGACTTGGAATAACAAATATGATACAAACTGTTGCAAACTTCATTCCTTCTTATCTTATAAGTGCGATTCAGCTTGGTCAGGGACTTATTTTCATTACTCAGGGAATAAAAATGATTGTTGATGTTAAAAACTGGACATCACACGACTCGTATATAATTTCAATTATGTTTGGAATTATGATTTTATTTACTTGGTGTCCATGGAACCATAATAGTCATAATAAATGGGTTAGAACAACAGCCAAAATTGCACAAAAAACTCCTTCTGCTCTAATCATGTTCATTATTGGATGTATAATTGCTTCTCAATATTATCCTGGTTCGCTTTATATGGATATAACGAATCCATTTCATAATTCTTATAGTGGCATTACAAATAACGACTATATTACAGGATTAACTCAAGGAACGATCCCTCAACTTCCACTTACACTGTTAAATAGTGTACTTTCTGTAGTTGAATTAAATAACGAACTATTTCCAGAAAAGCTTCTGACAATTAGAGAAATGGCCGTATCAGTAGGACTAATGAATATTGTTGGTGTGTGGTTTGGTTCTGTTCCTAATTGCCATGGCAGTGGTGGATTGTCCGGGCAATATAAGTTTGGAGCGCGAAATGGTTTGTCTGTGATTATGCTTGGTTTTATTAAATGTTTTGTTGGATTATTTTTAGGATCGATTTTAACAGGACTTATTACGGTGTTTCCAAAAAGTATTTTAGGACTAATGTTAACTGTATCTGGTGGCGAATTAGCTTCACGTGGAACGAATAAAATTATTGACAAAGATGATATTATAATACATAGTATAGTAGTAGGAATTATGATATCAATTAATTTATATACTGGATTTTTAGCTGGACTCATAGTTCATATTATAAAAATGATGGTGTTATGGATAAATAAAAAATATGACATAGAATTATTAATAAATGAGAGAATTTGATATTAATGTTTAATTAAATTCTTTTTATTTATAAATGGAATTCAGAAACGCTATAAATTTAGTTCCAGTTGGACTAAAAGGTAAACTTTATATTAGTAGCAGAACTATTTTAAATCACTATAAAAATTACGATATTGGTCACTTAATAACAATGTTTCCTTATGAAAATAAATTCAAAGACATACGTCACGATATCTATGATATTCATGACTCCCATGACGATGAAACCATGATTGCTATGAATCAAATGCTTGACATAATTGGAAAAGACATACACGATTCACTCAATGCTGGAATTAACGTTTGCGTTCATTGTGCAGCTGGAATTTCACGTTCAGCTACAGTTGTACTTGACTATCTCATGACATATCATTTAAAAGAGTATAATCTTAAAGATGCAATATATTTATTGCGAATATATCGTCCTATAGTTAATCCTAATCTAGGATTTTTAGAGTTATTAAAAAAACGACATCAAGTTTAAAAGAATAAAATCTATTTTTAAATGCATAAATCTGCCCTTATTTTTGGCATAACAGGTCAAGATGGTTCTTACCTTGCCGAACTATTAATCGAAAAAGAATATAAAGTAATTGGTGTTATAAGAAGATGTTCTACCTTTAATACTGGTAGACTCTATAAAGTCAGACATCATGAAAATCTTTCCCTTGAATATGGTGACGTTTCAGATCTTGCAAACGTTTTGGATATTCTAAATAAATATAAACCTGATGAAATTTATAATTTGGCAGCAATGAGTCATGTCAAAATTTCATACAGTTTAGAAAAGTATACTGTTGACACAGACGCAGTTGGTACCTTAAATATTCTTCAAGGTATTCGTTTATTCGGATTAAATTCGAGATTTTATCAAGCTTCCACTTCTGAATTATTTGGAAATACTCTTCGTGATACTAAGTGCGGAATGTTAACCCTAGAAAGTCCACTTAGTCCAGTATCACCATATGCAGCTGCTAAATTATATGCATATCATATGGTTAAAATTTATAGAGAAGGTTATGGAATTTGGGCAACTCAAGGAATTCTATTTAATCATGAATCACCAAGACGTGGTGAAAATTTTGTCACTCAAAAAATAGCTACATGGGCAAAAACATGCGATCATGACAATTTTACTCCTTTGCATATTGGTAATTTAGACAGTAAAAGAGACTGGTCGCATGCGAAAGATATGGTTCACGGAATGTGGCTTATTCTTCAACAAGAAAAACCTGCTGACTATGTACTTGCTTCAGGAGAACAACATTCAGTAAGAGAATTTATAGAACTCTGTGTTGAATGGAAAGGATTTAAAGTGACATGGGAAGGATCTGGAATTAATGAAAAGGGATATATTAATGATAAGTTAGCAGTGGTTGTAGATGAACGCTATTTTCGTCCAATAGATGTTGTTGATTTATTAGGAGATCCAACTCATGCGAAAAAAGAATTAGGATGGACTCAAGAAATTTCATTTAAAGAATTAGTACATGACATGATGGCTAATGATAAATAATCTAACTTTACAATTTAAGTAAAGTTATACTACATGCAAAAATAAAATCACATTACTCTTTTTACGTTTTAACTAAATCAAATTTTTTCTACTTAATTTCAAAAAAATTTGGAAGCTTATAAAAAATTTTGAAGTCCGAAAATTTTTTAAAACTTTAATCAAAAATATTCATTATCGTCACAACGACAAAACAAAGTTACGTTATAACGTAAGACAGACTTAAATAAAAATATCCTATTTAAAGCGCTTTAAATAGTAATTAATTTTTGACTAACGTGATTTTATTTTACGTTATCATTTTACGTTACTAACGAGATCAAATTTTTTCTACTTAATTTCAAAAAAATTTGGAAGCTTATTAAAATTTTTGAAGTCCGAAAATTTTTTAAAACTTTTATCAAAAATATTCATTATCGTTATAACGTAACTTTATTTTACGTTATTAAATTAGATCATGTCATTATTTTAATTCATTATATAATTTTTCCAAAGTACCTGTAAAATTTAAACATGACTTTAATTCTGTCTTTAACTCTTCACTCATCTCTTCCACTTTTACAAATCTTGTCCAATAAGTCCATACTTCAGTCTCCATCAATTTGAAATATCTATCATAATATGACTCATGTGAAACTGGAATATCAAATTTACCATGAATCATCTTATAAAAATCTCGCATGTCATCATGTCGCCACAAGAAAAGAACCAAAAGTGCTGTAACATATATATCATTCTTTATACCATTCTCTGGTATTTTCTCTCCACCACGAAGTCTATATGAATTAGGCGTCATAAATGGATAAGAATTTTTTGGTTCATAATCATTATCTTTTACAAAATTTGCAGTTTCTAAGTCTATAAGAATAACTTCGCCTTTATGAACACATATATTTGTTGGTTTAAGATCCCCATGATATATTCCTTTCGCATGCATTTCATTTATAGCAAGTATCATTTTTTTTGCTATATCTATTCGTTTATTCAATGGTAATAAATCCAAACTGCAAAGCGTATTTTTATATTTTGGTAAAAATGCCAAAACAATGACTTCATTAAAGCCACGTTCTGGTATATTATTATTATGAATATGTTGTGCATAACGCGGAAAATATATCTTTTTATCAAGTAAACGATACATTTCGTATTCATGATAATCCATCATTTTCATAATATACTCTTGATCATTATATTTTACGTGATAAACTTTTTGTTCACCACGAGAACCTTTATTTTTGATTATTTCAAGATTTGGCAAGTCGATCTTTATACTAATTGCATCTGTTTCTATCTTTGGCAAATTTATTTTATGAGTAAAAGAAAATATTCTATCATCTAACGGAAGCAATTTATTCATATAATAATTACAAAATTTTAGACGATCATCTATAGTAGCATCTGAAGTCAAACAACTAATTACACAATCAGAAGTAATTCTAAAACCGTTTTTAATTAATACAACCAAATAATGAATATTGCATGTATTACCTACGATTTTATTAACAGAAGATATTACTTCGTCCGTTGTTATATTATAATCAACTTCCATAGAAGTTAAAAATTTTTTAAGCGTGCTTGTTTGTGGATCAGTTGTGAGAAACATTTTATTTATTTTATTAATAACGTTAAATTTCATTTTACTTAATTGCTTAAAGATATAAAGTTCTACTAATATAATGAATCAAAACTTTTCTATAATAATAGATGATTTAAAACATCTGATAAAAGACTTAAATTATACAATTCATCATTTTACTGATAAGTATCATCCTATAAATTTTGCTGGCACAAATAATATAACAGATTCGATAAAATCAGAAGATAATACAATATATTATATTATAACAGTATTTACAGTAGTTTCATTTCTATTTTTTAATAGATCAAACAGAAATTATAATACTATCTTTGATAAAATATTTTTTAAAGTAGTATACCCATTGCTTTTATCAGTTCCAATGTTATTAATAAATACAATAAATATTTGGATAAGAATATGTTTTTTCGTTATAGGAAAAATACGATTCAGAGAAATATTTAACATGGAATACAAAATAGAATCAAACGAAGATTATAACTTTAATATCAGCTGGTATACAAATAATTCAGATGATTATAATCAAATAAACGAATAAACGAATAAACGAATAATCTAAACTTTAAAAATGCTAAAGTTTTTGAAATATTTTATTTACATTATTTAAATGTCAAACTGTCAATTAAATATTTATCGTCCTGGTCTTCCACCTAGATATAGAATCAGAACAAATAGAACCTATGTCGCTACTGAACGTTTTGGAGACTTCGAAAACTCTGATGATATCAGACTTGGTAATGACGCCGGTATGATCTATCAACAAAAAGGGTGCGTTGCTTTAGGTCAACAAGCTGGTGAATATAATCAAGGTGTAGATCAATGCTTTCACGAACAAACTGGCCCTGACACCGCTTATTATGATAGCAATGATTGCGATGATCATACTGATTGGTCTTTAACTAATAATAAAGCTTCTATCGCAATCGGTACACAATCTGGTCAAATTAATCAACGTGCATTTAGTATTGCAGTTGGTTATCAAGCAGGACAAATTCATGAAGTCACAGGAGAAGGATATACTGGTCCTTATATTTCAGATCCTATCTTATTTTTATGTACTGGTCCTACTGGTGGATGTTTTGCATTCAATGGTCGTAGAATTTACTGCGATCATCACCATCATCCTGGAAATTATTATGCTTGTACAGGATCATGCTTATCTCAAAATACTGGTTGTAGCGGATCTGGTCCAACTTACTTCGGAAGCATCGCAGTTGGTTATCAATCTGGTCAATATCATCAAAACGAAAATTCAATCGCACTTGGTACTCAATCTGGACAATTTAATCAAGGTACTGGTTGCACAGATGAAGATCATACTCACTTTGGGTCAATCGCTGTCGGTCATCAAGCAGGTCAGAGATACCAAGCATACCAATCTATTGCGATCGGTTATCAAGCTGGTAACATGATTCAAGGTACAAATTTAGGTTCGTCTATCGCAATTGGTCCTTATGCTGGTCTTAACATGCAAGGTGTACAAACTGATTTCAGTCAATCACCTGTAACTGGCGGAGCATATGCATTAGGTTTTTCAGCTGGTGAACAATATCAATCTCAACGGTGTATATCTATTGGTTCCTATGCTGGTCAAATGAATCAAGGTACTCAATTTGGTGCAGATTCCATCGCTATTGGTACACAATCTGCTCAATATGAACAATCTGATAATGCAGTTGCTATGGGTAAATTATCTGGTTTTGAATATCAAGGAACTGGAGCTATCGCAATCGGCCTTCAATCAGGTTTTCAATTACAAGCTACTGGAGCAATTGCAATTGGTGTACTTGCATCAGAAATTCAACAACGTAAAAGTTCTATCGCAATTGGTAATCAAGCTGGTAGATATTATCAAGGTCAAAGTTTATTAACATCAGAAGACATTGGTAACGCAATTGCAATTGGTACTTTATCTGCATCCCAAAATCAACACGAATATGCAATCGCTATTGGTACAATGGCTGGACAAATTGAACAACATCCACAAAGTATTGCAATTGGTATCAATGCAGCACAAAATACACAAGGAACTAATTCTATAGCAATTGGTAATTCTGCTGGTACAAGTTTACAAGAAAATAATTCTATTGCAGTTGGTTATTTTGCAGCAGCATCTGAACAAAATGGTTATGCAGTTGCGATTGGTAATCAAGCTGGACAATATTCTCAAGGAACTGGAACTGTAGCAATTGGGTTAATCGCAGGTCAAACAGTTCAAGGAATTAACGCGGTTGCAATTGGTAATACATCTGGTAATTTGAATCAATCCCAAGATGCAGTTGCAATGGGTACTAATTCAGGTCAAATCGATCAAGGGGTTTCTTCTATCGCAATTGGTAAAAATGCTGCACAATATCAACAATTACAAGATGCTGTCTCTATCGGTACAAATTCTGGTAATAATAACCAAGGCATTAGAGCAATTGCAATGGGTACTCAATCTGGTAACGCTAATCAATCTCAAGACGCAATTGCTATCGGTACTCAAGCTGGTCAAATTATTCAAGGAACTAGTGCAATATCTGTTGGTAGATTAGCTGGTCAAAATAATCAAGCATCTAACGCAGTTTCTATTGGTGTTACTGCAGGTAACGTAAATCAATCCCAAACAGCTATTGCAATTGGTTATCAAACAGCACAAATTACACAAGGAGTTAGTGCAATTGCAGTAGGTACCCAAGCTGCACTTACTAATCAAGGAGTTAGTGCTATAGCTATTGGTACTGAATCAGGTAAAACAAATCAATCCCAAACAGCTATTGCAATTGGTTATCAATCTGCTCAAACAAGTCAATCACAAAATGCTATAGCAATTGGTACTGAATCAGGTCAAATTGATCAATCTCAATCCGCAGTAGCTATTGGTTATTTAGCTGGTAATGATACACAAGGTCAAGCAACTGTTGCTATTGGTCCTTATGCAGGTCAAACTACTCAACACGGTTTGTCCATTGCAATCGGTAGTAACGCTGCTACAACAAATCAACAATATGCGTCAATCGCAATCGGTAATCAAGCAGGTCAGTTAGAACAACAAACTAATAGTATTGCTATAGGTAATTCAGCTGGTGCAAATTATCAACAAAATGATACAATAGGTATCGGTCATTTAGCAGCACATTATCATCAACAAGAATATGGTATATCTATTGGTTCTTTTGCAGGTCAATTAAATCAATCAACTGGATCAATAGCAGTTGGATTTAGAGCAGGTAATACAGATCAAAATATACAAACAGTAGCTATTGGTTATTTAGCAGGACAATCAACTCAATCTCAATATGCTATTGCTATTGGAAGTCAAGCAGGTGCTGGTACTCAATCAGATAATGCAATTGCTATTGGTTTACAAGCTGGTTTAGCTAGTCAATCAGGAAATTCTATTGCTATTGGTTCATATGCTGGGCAAATTTCTCAATATCAAAATTCAGTTGCAATAGGTAATGAAGCTGGTCTTAATACACAACAAGATTCATGTATCGCAATTGGTTATTTAGCTGCTCATGCAAATCAACAAAATAATTGTATTGCTATAGGTCGTGCAGCAGGCTACGAAAATCAAGGAATTACCGCAGAACCAACTGGTGGACATTCTATTGCTATTGGTCGCGATGCTGGTTATAGTAATCAAGGTGATTTTTCTATTGCTATTGGTGCTTATGCAGGTGTTAATACTCAAGCTGATAGTTCTATTATATTAAATGCATCTACAACTACATTCGATGCTGCTAACGAAGGTTTATATGTTAGACCAGTACGTCAAATTGATACAAGTGAAGAGTATTATAGTATGACTTATCATCCAGGACGCGGAGAAGTTACTTATGCTCTTGGAAATAGTTCTACTCCAGGTATTGTTCAAATATTTGCAGGATCTAGTGCACCACATGGTTATTTAATTTGCGATGGTTCAGCAGTTTCAAGATCAACCTATGCAAACTTATTCGCTGTTATTGGAACAACATATGGTTCTGGTGATGGAGTTAATACTTTCAACATTCCAAACTTGAAAGGAAGAATTCCAGTAGGTCGTGATGCTGCACAAGTAGAATTTGACAACTTAGGAGAACAAGGTGGTGAAAAAGAACATACATTAACTGTTGCAGAAATGCCAGCCCATAGACACTCTATGACAACATATGATGCTGGTTCAACACAAGGAGATATCGGTAGAAATGTATCAGGATTAGGAGCAAGTAATCCTTCAACTGATTATACAGGTGGAAGTCAACCACACAACAATTTACAACCATATATTGTAATGAATTATATTATTAGTTACTAATTGAAACTTTATCTTTGTAAAGTTTCTTAATTAATATATATATAATTACTAAAGCTAATCCATGTCCAAAAGCTTCACTTGGATCATTCAATAATTCTTCCAAATATTCTAATGTTAACGGTTGACTAATATTTAAATCATTATTAATATTATATTTTCCACGTTTATTTTTTGCTGGTATCGTATGCTCAAAACCTACCACCTTATACTAAATTAGTTAGTTGTATTTATCTAATTTTTCACAAGTTGAAATAAAATTCTTAGAATAGGTTTCCCAGCTACGATACTGCCACTCAGCAATATCAAGAGCGTTTTTAATAAGCTTGCATTCGTTCTGGTCTTTTTCAATTATTGTGCATTTTTCATAAATAGTTTTAATTTTTTGATATTTTTGTAAAGCATTTACAACATTATCTTTTTGTATTTCTAATTGACGTTTAGTACAATCCATTTATAGTATTATTTATAATGTTTTAAATGATAAAAATGAAAAATGTAGGTTTAATTTATTCCTAAAAACTATACTCATAATGGATATCAATTCTATAGTTAGCCAACTAATAAATGCCTTTGTTATGATTCAAATGCGAAATGAAAAGACCGATTCTTCTCAATTGTGGAATACATTGATAATAATGTTAGCTCCCATGTTAATAATTTATCTAAAAGATAATTTTGACAATCTAACTAAACTGGTTAAAAATAGAAAGAAGTTTAAGACAGAAATCGTACTTAATATGAGTATAGAACGACAATTTAGCAATACTATATATGTCAGATCAAGTACAATTGTATATGGAATATTATATAAATATATAAATAGTGATTACTGTAAATTACAAGCTAAAGAAACTACAGATTTTAGTATACCAAATGCATATTTAATCAAAAATAAATATACATTTGGTACCACATATTCACAATATTATGCAAATTATTTTCTACCAATATGTGGTACAATTATTCATGTAGAAGATGATATATACTTAAAGATAATTACTAATAGAGAAAGTAAAACTATAAAAGATGGTGATTCTGATAAGAAAAATCCAATTCAAGTTGATATTGATGTATTTAAAATTAGCGTACTTAGTAAGAATAATGATATCATATATGTTGAAAATTGGATAGAACAAATGCATGATAAGTACATGAATTTTTGCAATATGGATAAAATAACAAAGCTTCAAATATTTATAAACGAAATGGATGGAAAAAACTGTTTTCAAAATTATTTATTCAAAACAACTAAAAATTTTAATAGTATTTTCTTTAAAGAAAAAGAAACGTTAATAAATAGATTAGATACTTATATATCAAATAGTCCAACCAAATATAGTAATTTAGGTATATCACATACATTAGGTTTATTATTTCATGGAATACCAGGAACAGGTAAAACATCTGCAATCAAAGCAATAGCAAACTATCTAAAACGCAATATAATAACTATAAATATAAAAAATTACAAAACAATACATGATTTAAGAAGAGTATTTTATAGTGAAAGTATTGTATTAACTTCTGGGTATAATGAATATATACCATTTAACAAGAGAATATATGTGTTTGAAGAGATAGATTGTAGCGATGAAATAGAAAAAAATCCATTAATATGTAGAGAGTATTTAGAAAAACATAAAAGTGAAAGAAAGATAAGGATAGAAAAATCGGAAAACTCTGAAAAAACGATAACTTCAGTTGAGAATGGAATACCATCATTTCATTATGAAAAACCAAATTTTAGTTTACAAGAATTTTTGGAATTAATGGATGGTGTTATTGAAAATGAAGATAGAATCATTATTTTTACAACAAATTATCCAGATAGAATTGATAAAGCATTATTACGTCCTGGAAGAATTGATATGATTATTGAATTTAAAAAATTACGTAGAGAAGATATAAATAATTATCATAAGTTGTGGTTTAACGAGAGCATACCAAAAAATAAACTATCCCTTATAAAAGATAATATAATAACTCAGGCGCAAATTGGTAAGTTATTTATGGAAACGCCAAGATCTGAAATTATAACAAAATTAATACAGTTTGAATAAATTAAACCTTATTATAACATAAGGTTTAAAATTGAATTATATGATAATAACATTAGTTTGATATATAATGTTAGATACATTTAAAAATATTCTAGTTGAAAATGTCTCTTCTGGAATTGAAGATATAATTTTACAATATATTCATAAAACCGTAAAGAATAGACATTACGAGTATTCAAAATTTGATAACAAATATGTTGGAACTTACATATCTTATCATAGGAATGGAAATCAAAATAAAATAATACAATATGTAAATGGATTGAAACAATATTATAAAATTTATAATGTAGATGGTATATTAGTATGTGATAGACAATATAAAAATGGAAATAAAACAGGTTTATGGACATCGTATTATGATAATGGAAATCCGCTCAAAATTGAATCATATAAGAATGGATTCTTAGATGGAGAATCAATATATTTTTATTATAATGGAAATGTATCGCAAAGAAAGTGTAGTAAAAATGACCAACAACATGGTAAAATGGAAACATATTATCCGAATGGAAAATTATTAAGTACTTCTAATTTCGTAAATGGGATAAGAGAACAATATACAATATCTTATACTCAGGATGGAGAAATAAAAGAAGAAGGATACTATAAAAACGATTTATTTAATGGGGTTTTGATAAATTACACTGGTAAAACAAAAACGATAAGCAATTTTAAGGATGGAAAATATCATGGTAATCAAACAAAGTATGAAGATAATGTTTTGGTAGAATGTAAAGAATTTATAGAAGATAAAATAAATGGATTTTATATACAATTTTATCCAAATGGCAATATAAAGTCGATAGGAATGTGTAAGGATGGATTATATGAAGGAGAACTGATTCAGTACTATATTAATGGTTCAATTTCATTAATATCAAGAGTACAAAGTGCAATACCACTAGAAACAAGGACATATTTAGACAATGGAAATGATTTTAGGCAATACTAGAAAATCTTAATTAGAAGTTATTAAGATTTATTGATTATAGTATATTTTTTTACCATTATCATCGTATAATGCATCAATACAAGGATTACCGCTTTCATAAAATGCCTTATACTCTCCAACCTGAAGTCCCATTTTGAAATTTCTAATACTCATTAATTTACCATTTTGGTACCATTCTTTGAATTCTCCATTTCGTCTTCCATTTATATAAGTAGAAGTATACATTGGTTTTCCATTTTCATGCCATGCATTATATTCTCCGTCATGCCATCCGTTTTTAAATTGTTGAAATGTTTGTAAAACCCCATTTTTGTACCAGGTTCTAGTTTCACCATTTGGCTGTCCATTACAATAGTTACGTGTTGCTTTTAACGAACCATCTACATAAAACTCTTCCATAAGTCCATTGATAGATCCATTATTCATTGAGTATTTAGTCTTAATATTATTGGTGTCGTCATAATATTCTTCATAAGATCCATCTTTTTTCAATATTTTCTTAACTAATAGAATATTATCTCTACTAGCGCCATTTTCTTGCATGACTTTAATATCATCATCTGTAAACGTAAATATATGCGGATATTTTTCCATTTCTAAAATAAGCCAGCGAATATCTTTAACTTTAATGATTCTATCTTTTAGGTTTCTAGATGATCCTGATATCAATTTTTTAAAGTTTTCTAAAAATACTTCTTTGAATGTTGCACTAATCTTATCGTCTTCGTATACGCATAATAAGTCAACCATATATTCTAAGTTGCATGAATCTAACTTGGTTATTCTTTTTAATTCTTGCAATGGATCCTTGATTTTAACAATTGTACTTTCAGTTTTCAACATAGTTATACGTTCTAATGCTTTATTCACAAATTCATTATGTTTAATAAACGCTTCATTCATGCGATTTTGAGATTCAATAATTTGTGCCATAATCTCACTAACACTTTCGGTTACGGGATACTCGACTACGCCAATGTCCATTATGCCGTTTTACCATATTAATCTAAAACTTTAAACCAGGTTTAATTCAGGAATATAATATTATTTTGATTTATGATTATAAATGGAACTTGACGCGAAAATTGGAATCATCATAGCTTTATGTGTAGTTTCTGCCGTACTTTACAAACTACTACATGACAATAAAGAATCATGCAAAATGGAAATAATGAAATTATCCAAACAATTAGAACTTGAAGAAATTGAAGATCAAAAATTAATCGATGAAGCAAAACAAGCTCAACAAAAACTTAATCAAACTCAATCAGAATTAAAAGAAACTGCTTCTAACTTAGACTCAGCTAAGAACGAAATTACCCAAACTAAATTAGCAATAACTCAAGGTAATGCAACTATCGAACAAATTAAATCAGCTCTTAAAACTTGTGAAACTAATTTAACTGACGCAACTGCTACATTAAATAACACAAATAAAAACTTAGAAGAATCAAATCAAAGACAATTAAAATTAACTGATGATTTAACAAACTGTAACGCAAAATTAAAAGACGTTATCCAAATGACAGATATTGATTCCATACATGTAGGTAATTATTTTGGATCTGAAATATATAAAGTACAAGATCCTAAACTCATGACTCAAATCCTAAAAATAAAAAATTCTCTTACTGAAGACAATATCAAAGAAATAAAAGCTGGAGCAAAAATAGTCATCGTTCAAAAACCTAAAGAATCATTCAGATTTAGAAGATATGGGGAGGAAATAGCTACAAAAGATACTCAAAGCATGGATCCTTTATTGGCAATTGATAACTCATTACGTGTTATCACAAATAGTTTAGGAACAATTGTAGATATATTTGCTCATACATTCATGATTAATAATTCTTCCCCAAAAATAACTGATCCTGTTGTTAAAAGTTTTGCACAAAATGGTGTACCACTATTATTAACTCTACAGTCAATGATTACTAAAGTTCCGCAAGATTTATTCCAAAAAGCATTAACTGATATAGAACGTTTAGATAAAGAGAATAACGAATATATCAAAAATAATCTAGGTCCAAAAGTAACTCCTAACGTAGTTAAAATAGCTGAAAATATTAGAGAATTATCAACATTTACCGATGAACAAACTCAAGTTATTATTGGAGCAATTCAAGTATTAGCACTAAAAACCATTGAATTTAATGATAAAGTTACGCCTAATATAGAACAAATCAAAGATAATATTAACGATCCTGAAGTTCGCAAAATGTTAGTATTGTACTTAACCCCTTTAGCAAAAACTTACGGAGAAATAGAACCAGTTTTAATAGAATTTGTTAATAGATTATCTAATGCAATACAAGCATTCAATTCAGGACCACTTGGAGAAATATTATTGAACGAATATTCAGTAAGCAACGAAATAATAATTGATTTAGTTAATAAAAGTACAGAATGTAATTTAGCAAGAGGTGGATTATTTAGAAAAATTGATGGACAATCTGCGAAAAACTATAGTGATCCATTCCCAAGTAATAAATATCCTATGATTTCTAATAATGACGTTAAAAATATAGTCAAATTATTCTAAATACAACACTTGTTTGATTTACTTTCTGGTTCATTTGTAACTGGTTCATTTATGACAGTTTGGTTAAGTTTATGAAATTCATATTCAAAATTAATAAATTCATTCTTGTATTTTTTAATAATGTTAATAAGATGTTGATTTAGATTATTAGATAGTTCAAACGAATAAATAATGTTACAAAAATCTATTAGTTGTTCTTTTAATAGTTCAACTTTTTCTTTTGAATTATCGCATATAAAATTAGTACGTATATTTTCTGATAATATTTCCAACTGTGATATATATAATTTGTGATCCATTATGTAAACCTTACCCTTTGTAAGGTTTATTTGTTTATTTAAATTTTTGTTTGTATTTTAAGGCATTTGATTCTAATTCAATTTACTTTTTTTAAGTTCTGGATAATCTAATTTTCTAAATACTTTAGATTTTCTAGACTTTGCTATTTTAAATAAATTTGATAATTGAGATTTACTAATCATTGCAATGTTTTCAGTTATATCTTCCTTAAAAACTGATAATGCAGACATCATCTGACATGTTGTGAATTCAGCCTTTTCAAATATTTTTTTAATTACTATATAAGATAATGAACTATTTTTGCCACAAATATAAATTGTATTTGCATTAGGTTTAACCCTTTCTAAAAACTCATCAAGTTCTTGATAATTAGAATCATTAGCTATTTCATCTTCATCATCCGAATCATAATAATCATAATCTTCCCATGAAGTCATAAGAATTTTATTTAAATGTTCAATTGATCCTTCTTCTGGATGCATTACTCTATAAGTAAACACCCACCCATGTTCAGAATTAAGCCATTCTGGACGTTTGGCTGCCATTTTATGAATTATTGGTATATGAGATTCTTGAAAATCATCAATCGCTAACCATTGAAAAGCTTCATCATCTAATGTTATTTCATAATCTAAAAATAAATCAATGCGTTCATCACAGTTATCAAATTCTGTAGCGTTTGGAATAGCCCATTCATTAGGTTCATAATCTAATTTTAGAAAGTACTCTATAACTGAAATATCTTCAATCACATTAACAACATATCCAGGAAAATTTTCAGGCTCAATTCTTTCCATCCATTTCAATAAATTGTAATGTTTCTTTTTAGCTATTGTAATATATAATTCATCATTGAATGAAGTGTACTTAGTATATACATACTGAAATAATTCAACTATTTGGTCTTGAGAAAACTTTGAACGTAATATTTCTTTATGAGTTGAATCGCGATCAAATGATTCTAAAGTTTTTAAGTGCGCGAAATAGGTTTCGAAATTAGATTGCATTTTTTAATATACGTTCAATAACGAGAAGTATTTTCAATTTAAACGATCATTTTTAGATTCTAATTCTTTTACTACACGCTCTACTGTTTTATCTTGTTCATAATATTTTCCTTGGCAGTGATTCGTTAATGGTGCATATGTAAATGTTTTTTCGCATGTACCAAAATCAAATGAACTATATCGCGAATAATTACATTTATACCATCTACATGATATACAATGCTTATTTTTAACTAAATGTTGCAAAAAATCAATAAACATTTTAATTATTATTTGTTATTACTTAAGTCAAAATTAAGTAATTATACTACTTCTAACATTATATCTACATTTTTATTATTACCATTAATAGTATGTTTTTCCATTAACTTACATTTATCAAATGCGAAATCAAATTTTCGTTTAAGCGGATTTTCTTTATTCCATATATATTGTCCCATATATGTAGACATGTCTGAGATCATTTTTCCTTTTACATTATATAAATATATATCATGCTCCCATTCTTCATCAAAACTAGAATGAACTGGTCCTGCATTTCTAAATCTATCAAATATTTCTAGTGATTGAGCATGTGCATGATAATGCTTAGTTGGAACAAAAATACTGTATTCATCAATGATTTCATGCGAATAACCAAATGGATGATACAATTCTAGTCCAGTTGCTAGCTTACATATTATAAATCCAAAATTTTGTGGATAATCTTTTAACGTTTCTTCACATCCTTCACTTAGTTCAAAAACACTTGAATCTACTAGTTTTAAGTCACTTAATGTATTTGCAATAGATACTTTATATGAACCAACATTAAATACTGGTAATCGGATTGATCTGCTAGAACTACTAGAACTATATGAAAAACTATTTGTACTTACAATAAATTGCTTTCTAAAAGCAATTGATAAATCTGCAAAAATATTATCATAATTTGATAAATCATGAAATTTAATACTAGTTGGATTAGGTACTGGTAATATCATAGCATTTGCCTGTGATACATTATCTATCTTATTTGAATAAACAATTAATTGTCTTGTTCTAGTTTCGTCAATAGCTACCAATATTTTAGTAGCTGTGACTTTGTTTACTGGCTTTGAAATAATACACATATTTATTTATCCGAAATATAACTTTAAACTAAATTAAAGACATATATTCATAAATAAAGATGTGGATAAAGAAAGTAGGAAAAAAATCACATATTCAAACATTTCCGCTTTTTATAAAAGGTCTTGATAAAAATGTGACTGAAAAACAATTACATGATTTATTTTATACATTTGGCGAAATTGAATCATGCAAAATAATTCAGACTATCTGGAATACAAATACAGCTTTTATCAATTATTATGAAGAAGAATCTGCGTTATTCGCATGTGAGTCATTTCCACGAACATTCTTTAATTCTTATATTCAAGTACGTTATCGTACAAAGTAATTAACCTTACGGATTGTAAAGTTATCTATCGTATGCTCATACTCTGAGTCTAGCTGGACCACCGCCAACGTCAGCAGCTCCCAAATATCTATCGTTGTTATTCATTTATTATTACGGAATTTATTCTTTAAATAGACTAAATTTTCATGATCAAGAAATCTGTCAATTGGGTCAAAAAATAAAAAATTATAAATGTAGATGATAATATCATATAATTAATATGTATTTTTATTTTTAGACTAAATGTCAATGTTAAGAAGCAATAAGCATAGTAATATTTATAATGATCATGTGAAATGAAAGGTAAACAAAATAAACAAAGTAAAGTATATTCAAAACCATTATAATAAAGATTTATAAATATGAACGAAATTGTTATATGCAAAATTGATGAGTCTCTAATATAAAATATTACTGTAATAATGAATGATTTTGACAATTTATCTATTATTTCAAGATTACTTGAATAATATTGGCAATTTATAAATAGTATTGAATATATTACTTTATATATTTCGAAAAATAACAATTGTGAAACTGTTATCATGCAAGGGATATATAGCCATGTTTTACATTCTGGATGTTCTCTTGAATATTGAAGTACAGTTATTAACATGCATACATAGATAATTGACACTCGACTATCAAATTTATAATATTCATTTGGTTCAAGTAAATTTTCAATCTTTACTTTTTTAACATAAACTATATTTCCAGGCATTATTTAACGTTTTAAAATCAAAACGTTAAAAATCAGTTTATAGGATCTATCCAGCCCCATAAAATAATAGACATTCTTCCAATTGGTCCATTAGGATCTATTTCAGATTCTCTTCCTCTAAATACACCATGTCTCCATATCACATTTGTTTCATCAAAAAATACGTAAACATATGTATCTTCCTGTGGAAAATTAACTACAGTTTTTGTTTTCGCATGTTCAAATGCGCAACCACGTACACATCCAAATGATACAGCAACTGTAACATTTTGACGCAACGCGATTTTAGCTTCCACTGCAGCTCTATCGTGATGATAAGGCTTCCATTCATCTAACGTTCTATACCAGTTAAATCTTGTTGCGCTAACTTTCATATTAAAATATTTAGCTAATGTATCAACAATAGTTTTGAAAGTAGTTGCTGTAGTCTTCCATTTCATTGAATCATCTGCAATAACATGTGTACCTGGATTTGTTTCATTTCCATGCCATAGTTTTAGTACATCTTCGTGCACTTCATCTTTTAAAGAATTATAAAGTTCATATTTTTTATAACTACTAAAAACATTAGGGCATACTAATACGTCTTTGTTAGTCCATTTTTTAGTTAATTTTTCACTAGAAAGATCAAGTATAACTCTCATATCTTCAAATTCAGAAGGAATCCAGTTAACTGTATTTTTACCTTTAACTCTTGGCATAAGTTTTGTTTGTTTTGTTTGTTCGGTTTGTTTTTTTATTGGAATAACGTTTTCGTCTTGCGATTCCCTTTTTAATACTTTTATATCATGAGAGTATTTACAATCATCTCGATTGCATTTGTTTTTTAGAAAAAACTTGCAAATCATTTATATTTAATTAGCTATGTATTTAAATTAATTATTTATTCCGTTCAGTATAAGCTGAATTAGTTCATTTGCTGATTCTCTAGTATATCCAAGTTCTAGACAATGCAATAAAATTTGCTCTATGGTTTGTTCAACAAGTTCTCTGAAACACACTAATTCACGTTTGTCGTTAATTGAAAATTTTATCAAGAAGTCTAAGTACTGATTTATTATATCGACTAAATCTTCTAAATAAGAGTGGTTTAAATTAGTAAGCAATTTCGCAGATATTTCGGCATATTTTGTAATATAATACATATTAATTTTTGTATAAATAACGACCCAATTTTCTTCATCTTTTAACTTGTAATATTCAAGTGCATCAATAAAATCTAAATTTTTAATAAAATCATTTGCATATTTTTTAATACTATATTCCAATGTTGGCATTATAAGATTATTAAACTATTTTATGATTTTAAACGAAAATATACGATAAAAATAAGTCGAAAATGAATTATATTTGGTTTTAAGAAATATTGCAAAGAAATATAGTATGAAGGACTTTGTTATTTATTATATTCCAAAGGAATTAAGCCAAAATTATAACTGGGATTATTTATCTGAAAAGAGAGATCTTTTTTTAGACTCGCTTACATCTCAATTATCTAATCGTTCTTTGTCTGAAGATATTGTGAAAGATGTTATATTAAAAACAATTAATACTATTTATACAAATAATACTATTTATACAAATAATACTATTTACACAAATATTTTAGAGAATTCTGAATCACTTGAACAAGAGACACAAAAACTTTTAGAAAAAGAATTTGCTGAACAAGTACGTATTCAACAAGAAAATCATGATAGAATTGATCAGGAAAATATTAATACCAAACCAAAGCGTAAAACTAAAAAACAACTTGAACAAGAACGCTTAGAACAAGAACGCTTAGAACAGGAAAGATTATCACAAGAAAGACAGGAACAAGAAAGACAGGAGCAAGAACGTTTAGAACAAGAAAGACAGGAGCAAGAACGTTTAGAACAAGAAAGACAGGAGCAAGAACGTTTAGAACAAGAAAGACAGGA
>JACCDO011256048.1_pt1 | contig 78257 bp, 58 predicted proteins | sample 7446101 | NCBI WGS metagenome assembly JACCDO01 (sample SAMN15323440, study PRJNA562643) | freshwater metagenome | isolation source: river surface water | place: USA:Blue River Watershed | collected 2017-08-16
ACAGGAGCAATCACACCAGTTGCTGCAGGTTCTTCGATAATTACGTATACCGTAACCGGAACTGGAGGTTGTTCAAACGCAACAGCCACAAGAACGGTAACCGTTACAACAGCACCAAATGCTGGAACACTAAGCGGAACAGACGCTATTTGTTCGAATGGTTCAACTACATTTACAAGCAATGGAGATAGTGGTGGAGCATTTACTTCAGCAACTACCGCTGCAGCAACGGTGAATTCAAGTTCAGGAGTTATCACTCCAGTAGCTGCCGGATCATCTGTAATTACCTATACCGTAACAGGAACCGGAGGTTGTTCGAACGCAACTGCAACACGAACTGTAACAGTTACAACAGCTCCAAATGCTGGAACACTAAGCGGTACGAATGCAATTTGTTCGAATGGTTCGACAACATTTACAAGTAATGGTGATAGTGGTGGAGCATTTACTTCAGCAACTACCGCTGCAGCAACGGTGAATTCAAGTTCAGGAGTTATTACTCCAGTAGCTGCAGGTTCATCTATAATTACCTATACCGTAACCGGAACTGGAGGTTGTTCAAATGCAACCGCAACGAGAACCGTAACAATTACAGCTTTACCAACAGCAAGCATTTCCTATACAGGATCTCCTTTTACAACTAATGATGGGTCAGGACAAGCTGTGTCCCTAACTGGAACTAGTGGTGGTTCCTATTCATCTACTGCAGGTTTAACAATTGACGGATCGACAGGTTCATTGACACCAAGTTCGAGTACCGTGGGTACGTATACTGTTACCTATACAATTGCAGCAGCAGGAGGATGTGCACAAGTAACCGCAACAACTTCTGTAGTGATCAACTCTGGAGCAACTACTTTCTATTACCTAGGTTCTGGGCTTATGAACAGCACGAATAGCTGGTGGTCTGGATACAGTGGTTCGGCTGGAAGTTATACAGGTACAGGAACGAACCCAACAGACATTACATCTGCTTCGCATACTTTTTATGTCTATGCTGATTTAACTACAAATGCAACATGGACTTTAGGTGCTGGTAGTAAAATTGTAGTTGGTAATGGTTCTAGTGCAGTAACATTTACTCTATCTAATGCAATTACTGGTACGATCGATGTAGCTAATAATGGTACTTTATTAGTTGGTGCTGGATCACCAACATTGGGTTCACTACATGCAGGTTCGACGGTATCGTATACAGGTTCGTCTGCACAGACGATTCCTTCAGGTGTTTCTTTTGGAACCTTGACAATCAACAATTCAAATGGAGTTGCGTTGGTAGGTAACACCACCGTTACAGGTACCTTGAATTTGACATCAGGGAAGTTAACAATTCCATCCAGCACCACATTGACTTTAGGTACAACTTCATCGAATGTAACGATCAACGGTGGATCGAGTTCTAACTATATTGTGACAAGTGGTTCGTCGAGTATCGTGAAACGATATATAAATACCCTGACTTCTTATGTATTCCCTATTGGAGATGCTACGTATTATACACCGATGACTTACACGTTAAATTCTCATGCAGGTTTGTCAAGTGATTATTTATCTGTTTACGTAGTAGATGGTATAACACCTGGATTTGTCACAGCTAATTTCTCTGCGTATATTTCTAGGTATTGGTCTGTGACACCTTCATGGTCAGCAGCATCAAACTATGATATTTCGTATACCTATGATGATACTGATGTGAATGGTACAGAGTCAACCATTGTTCCTGTAAAAGTAAGTAGTGGTACGTGGTACAAACCAACCAATGCGGTGAATATTACCAACGGAACAGCTCAAGGAACTGGATCCATTAACACTGGAACGAATACTTTAACGTGGGCGAGTTTGACCTCACACAGTTTCGATACTGGAGCAGGAGATGAAGCAGCAGCTCTACCAATTCACTTATTGTATTTCACAGCAAAACCTCAAACAAACCGTGTGCGTTTAGATTGGGCTACGGCAAGCGAAACTAACAATGATTACTTTACAGTAGAACGTTCTCAAGATGGACAGCATTTCAATGAATTGTTTAAAAAACCAGGAGCGGGTATTAGTACAGTGAACATATACTATTTCGGTTTTGATAATAAACCGTATGAAGGGGTTTCATACTATCGTTTGAAACAAACAGATTATGATGGTAAATATGAGTATTCAGATGTTGAATCAGTGAATTTTGAATACACAACATCTAATGCAGAAACGAAATATAAAATACATCCAAACCCTGCTATAAATCATGAATTTGCATTGAGTTATGAGTCTAGTTCTATTGGTCAAATGGAATTAAAACTATTTAATTCTGTTGGTCAGCTAGTGTACCAAACAGATTGGGCTTCTGAAAAAGGAATGAATCAAAAAGAGTTTAGTTTCCCTGAATTGTCTGAAGGATTGTACATGATAGAGCTTAAAAATGCAAATGACGAATACCAGACTTATAAGATACAATTCTAATTAATGAAAGCTATAAAATGCATTTAATAACTCAATATAAAAATAGATTAGCGGTCATAATTGCCATATTTTTTTTTAATTTTTCATTAAATGCGAAGAAGATTTATGTGAATGACGGTGATTTAACTGGTGATGTCTATTGTTCAGCCATTGGTAATAATTCAAATACTGGGTTATCGCCATCTCAGCCATATCTTACTTTAACAAAGGCTATTGGAGTTGCAGCTGATAATGATAGTATTTTAGTAGATGCTGGAACCTATAAAAATGAGTCTATCTCAGTTAAAAAAAAGGGATTAATTATAATTGGAGCTGGAAAAGATAATACCATTTTCCTTTCAACGTTTAATTTTACAGGCCCCTTATTTTATGATCTTGGAGGATACTCTACGTGTTCAGGAAATTGTAATGTTACGGAGTTTACGTTACAACATGTAAAAATTAAGAATTATATTGAAGCTGGTGCAATTACAATAGGTGCTAGTAATACAATTGATACCACAAGGATAAACATATCAAGCTGTGTGTTTGATGGAAATTATACCGCTTCTCCAAACAGTGTAGGAGGAGGTGCTATTTGTGTGCGAAAAGACCCTACAGCTTCATTAAGTAAGCCTGCGGTGGTTACACTTACATCTTGTGATTTTTTAAATAATAATACAAATTTTACACTTTCGGGTGGTTCTTTATTTGCCAAAGATGGTTGTAGATTAATCGTTACAAGTTGTAATTTTAATTATTGTTTAGCAAGATCGATATTGTATTACCCATCTGGAGGAGGATTTATTGCCACTTATAAAGCAGGTTTATGTGTTATTTCAAATTGTGTATTCCGTGGAGGTTATTTGGGATATCCAGGTACGTTACTGTATAGAGGAGGTGCGTTAAGTTTTGATCAGACCTCTTTCAGCGTTTCAAATTCTTATTTTCATGAAAACGGAGCACGAGGAGGTAGTGCGATTACTTTTGAAGGAGGGGGGAATGCCCTGATAGAGAATTCGTTGTTTTTTGAAAATATAAACGATTCTTATGAAGGAGTAATTTATGTTTCAGGAGGTACAATGAATATAAATAATTGTACTATCGCTAATAACTCTTCTGATTATTCCTCAGGAAATGCTGGTGTGTATCGTTCAAGCGGTACTGTAAACTTGAATAATTCCATTGTTTGGGGGAATGAGTTTAAAGATGTAAGTTTAGGAGTAACCATACAGAATTCGATCGTAGATGCTGCTGGGGGAGGAAATACGACTGGTGCGAGTACTTCAGATCCCTTGTTAACAAACGTTGCGAGTAAAGATTTTACGTTATCTGTAGGTTCTCCTGCAATTGACTTCGGAACATCTTCAGTTTTAACTACAGATATTATTGGTTTTACAAGAACAGCTGTGCCTGATGCAGGTGCTTTTGAGTTCGGATCAACCCCAATTACAATTCCACTTTGTGGTGTGTTTGTTGTCCCGCCTCCAGCTCCAACCGTAAGTGTTACTGTTCAGCCTACTTGTCTAGTTCCTATAGGTACAGTGGTTGTTTCTTCTCCTGCTGAAGGTACAGGGTATGAATATAGTATTGATGGTGGTACGTATCAATCTTCTGCTACATTTACAGGTGTTTCTCCAGGAAGTCATTCTGTTAAAGTAAGAAAAACAGCAGATATTACACAAGTCTCCGACGCTACTTCAGTAACAGTAAACGCTGCACCGACTATACCAACTGCAGGAATTACTAACAACACAGGGGTTGCTATAATAAATTGTACAAATACTTCGATTAGTTTAACAGCTACTGGAGGTGGTACCTATTCATGGTCAGATGGAACTTCAACGGTAAGTTCAGTGGCAGATTTAATCATTTCAGATGCTGGAACCTACATAGTAACGGTAACTGGTTCAAATGGTTGTACTGATACTGAAACAATCACCATAACGAAAGACATTACAGTTCCAACTGCAGGGATTACCAACAATACAGGTGTCACGCAAATCGATTGTATTAATACTTCGATAAGTTTGACTGCTACTGGTGGTGGATCATATTCATGGTCAGATGGAACTTCAACAGTAAGTTCAGTTGCAGGGTTATCTGTTTCAGATGCTGGTACCTATACAGTAACGGTAACTGCAGCAAATGGATGTACAGATACTGAAGTCATTACAATTACCAAAGTTGCTTCACCACCAATCGCTGGAATTACAAATAATACCGGAGTTACCCAAATCGATTGTACGAATCCAACAATAAGTTTGACCGCTACTGGGGGAGGAACCTACTCTTGGTCAGACGGAACTTCGACAGTGAGTGTAGTAGATGCATTATCGGTATCGAATGCAGGCACATACACGGTAACGGTTATTGCAGCGAATGGGTGTACTGATACAGAATCAATCACCATAACGAAAGATATTACAACTCCTATAGCTAGTATCACTAACAATACAGGAACTACTGAGGTAAATTGTATAAACACTTCGATTGGTTTAACAGCTACAGGAGGTGGTACCTATTCATGGTCAGACGGAACTTCAACGGTTGGTTCAGTTGCTGGATTATCTGTTACGGATGCTGGAAACTACACAGTAATGGTAACTGGTTCAAATGGTTGTACCGATACTGAAACCATATCCATAACGAAAGACATTACAGTTCCAACGGCAGGTATCACCAACAATACAGGTGTCACGCAAATCGATTGTATAAATACTTCCATAAGTTTGACTGCTACTGGTGGCGGAACGTATTCTTGGTCCGATGGAACTTCAACTCTAAGTTCAGTTGCAGATTTAACAGTATCAGATGCTGGAACCTATACAGTAACGGTAACATCTGCGAATGGTTGTACGGATACTGAATTGATTACAATTACCAAAGTTGCTTCACCACCAACCGCTGGAATTACAAACAATACCGGAGTTACCCAAATCGATTGTACGAATCCATCAATAAGTTTAACAGCAACTGGCGGAGGTACCTATTCTTGGTCAGACGGAACTTCAACTGTAAGTGTGGTAGCTGCATTATCGGTATCGAATGCTGGTACGTACACGTTAACGGTTACTGCAGCGAATGGGTGTACTGATACAGAATCAATCACCATTACGAAAGATATTACAACTCCTACAGCTGGCATCACCAACAATACAGGATCAACTGAAGTTAATTGTACAAACACTTCGATTAGTTTAACCGCTACTGGAGGTGGGACCTATTCATGGTCAGATGGAACTTCAACGGTAAGTTCAGTTGCTGGATTATCTGTTACGGATGCTGGCATCTACACAGTAACGGTAACTGGTTCAAATGGTTGTACTGATACTGAAACCATAACCATAACAAAAGACATTACAGTTCCAATGGCAGGGATCACTAACAATACGGGTGTTACGCAAATCGATTGTATTAATACTTCGATAAGTTTGACTGCTACGGGTGGTGGTACGTATTCATGGTCAGATGGAACTTCAATAGTGAGTTCAGTTGCTGGATTATCTGTTTCAGATGCTGGAAGCTATACAGTAACGGTAACAGCAGCGAATGGATGTACAGATACTGAAGTGATTACAATTACCAAAGTTGCTTCACCACCAACTGCTGGAATTACAAACAATACCGGAGTTACCCAAATCGATTGTACGAATCCAACAATAAGTTTAACAGCTACTGGCGGAGGTACCTATTCTTGGTCAGACGGAACTTCAACAGTAAGTGTGGTAGATGCATTATCGGTATCGAATGCTGGTACGTACACGGTAACCGTTACTGCAGCAAATGGTTGTACCGATACAGAAGTAATTACCATTACAAAAGACATTACAACTCCTACAGCAGGTATTACCAATAATACAGGATCAACTGAAGTTAATTGTACAAACACTTCGATTAGTTTAACCGCTACTGGAGGAGGAACCTATTCTTGGTCAGATGGAACTTCGACAGTTAGTTTAGTCGCAGATTTAACCGTTTCTAATGCCGGAATATACACAATAACGGTAACCGGTTTAAATGGTTGTACTGATACTGAAATAATAACCATAACGAAAGATATAATAGTTCCAACGGCAGGAATTACCAATAATACAGGTGTTACACAAATCGATTGTATAAATACTTCCATAAGTTTGACTGCTACTGGTGGCGGAACGTATTCATGGTCAGATGGAACTTCAATAGTAAGTTCTGTTGCTGGATTAATTGTTTCAGATGCTGGAATTTACACAGTTACTGTTAAAGGGGTAAATGGTTGTACTGCTACAAAAAATATTACAACTACAAAATTCACAAATCCTTCACCACCCTCGAAGATTACTTCGTCTGATCCTATTGAATTTTGTGAAGGAAAGGATGTTCTTTTAACCGCAATTTCATCTCAGGTGGGTACTTATGAATGGAAAAAATCGGGAGTTATTGTTGGGAATTTACCAACATTAACAGTAAGTCAAAGTGGTGTCTATGAAGTTACTATAACTGTTGCTGGTTGTAAGTCTGTTTCAAATGATACTACCGTTGTTGTTAACCCTGCTCCGGCAAAACCTTCTCTATCAAACCCCGCTATCTTTTGTTCTTCAGAAAATCCTACGATTGCAGATTTGACTTTAAAAATGAATGTTTTAAATTTAAAGTGGTTTGACGAAGCATTGAATGAGTTACCAACTACGACAAAATTGTTACATCAAGGAAAATACTATGCACAACAAATTTCCGCTTTAGGATGTGGAAGTTTATCAAATGAATTGGTTCAAGTGACTATCAATGATAATCCAGGAACACCAGCTGGAAGTGATAGTTTATTTTATTGTAAAAATAATAATGCAAAAGTTTCTGATTTAATTCCTCAATCAAGTTTAGGAACAACTATCGAATGGTCTTATTTGAATGTTAAACAAGATATAAATAATCCATTAACGGAAGGGAAATACAAAGCCGTAGCAATAAAAGAGGGTTGTACAAGTGCTGGAAGTCATGAAGTATATGTAAAAATAGATGATCCTATAGCACCTGTTGCACCTACAGTAATATTATGTGCAAATAATCAAACTGCTTTGATGTTGTATGATTTATATCCAAATGATAACACAAAATTGTTTTATGCTACTTCTAGTTCTAATGTGGCATTATCAAACAAGACCATCTCAAAAGGTGAGACATATTATGTTAAAAATAAATCTAAATTAGGTTGTCTAAGTGAGTCTACACAATTAATTGTGAATGCTTCCTCTGGTCCACCTATCTCGTCAAATCCATATATTCTATCTCCTGCTTTATGTTTGATTGATAAGCCAACATTGGATGATGTTGAATCAAAATACAATGCTTTACCGAGTTCTTCAGGTTCGATGAATTGGTATTTGGGACAAAATGATAAATTAACCGATTTCGTTGGTAAGGATATACCTATTGGTTCTGGAGATTATTGGATTGCATTGAAAGATAATAATGGTTGTTATAGCGTTAAACAAAAAGTAACAATAACTGTAGATGCAGGTGTTAAACCTATTTTAAAGCCGATCGAGCTTTGTGCATCTAAAACGTACACAGTAAATGAACTTAATATTTCAAACTTAGCAAATCCACAAGGAATATTATCTTGGTATGATACTAAAAATAGTCCTGCTTTATCTAATTCGGATAATGTAGATCAATCTAAAGAGTATTGGGCGAGGTATAAAAAAGATCCTACTGCATGTGAAAGTTCAGACAGTTTGAAACTTATTGTTACATGGATAAAATTTGATAATCAGGTAGATTTAGATAATAAAAATCAAGTTTTTTGTAAATCCAACATTACATTAATCGATAATCTAAATGTAGAGCCGTATGTAAAGGGAACAATAGGTTGGTTTGAATCTTTGACTTCAAATGATTTACTTTTGAATACAGATTTATTAATAGAAAAAGATTATTTTGCTTCAGAATATAAAGTGATTTCAGATGGCTCTAATTGTGTTAATAGTAATAGAGATAAAATACAAGTTACTTTTTATACTACCAAATTGTATCCTCAAGTAACAGCTTCTGTATGTAACAAACAAAATGGAGTAATTCAATTCGATAACGTTCCGACTGATTATGTTTTAACATGGTATAATATGTCTGACACAACGAAAGTGGATTTTGTTGGTAATAAATATTCAAAACCACTAGAGCAACAATCCTTTAAAATAATGTTTACAGATAAGAATAATTGTTTGGATAGTGTTTACATATCAATGCCTGCTTGTTCAGTGTCAGAGGTGCCACAGATAATAACACCAGATAATGATGGGAATAATGATACTTGGGATATAGGTTTTGCAACTAAGTATCCAAAAGTGCAAGTATTTATATTTAACCGTTGGGGGAATGAAGTTTATAAGAGTGCTATTCCATATGATGATTCATGGGATGGAAAATACAACAATGAATATCTTCCTACTGGCACTTATTATTATGTCATAGATAAAGGAAATGGCGATCCAAAAGAAACGGGGTTTGTAGAATTGGTTAAATAAACTAAATTTGCTAAATAGTTTTAATATAGTTTAATAAATATGAAAAAAAATATATCCCTTTTCTTTGTGATTTTATTGTTCATGGGTTGCGAGTCTAGTTCATCTAAAAAGAATGAAAATAAAATCGCTCCAAAGAAAAAAGAAGGTATCATGGATGAATATTATAAAATGAAATCCGATCTTGAACCTCAAGGATACATTATTTCAACCGATAGCGTTGATAAGATTTTCATCGATCATGCAGTAACAATTAACTATCACGAAAAGAAAAATTCAAAATCTAAATAATTGAAAAAGGAGAGAAGTTAACTCTCCTTTTTTATTTGGTATTCGGTAAACACAAATAAAAGTTACTCAGAAGTACTACCACTCTGCGATATCAGCGAGTCCTCTTTTACTCTGTGTTAAAGTCTTTTCTACAACACAGTCCACAAAGAAACCGCAGAGGTCGCTGAGAGTAGGTGAGGTGTTGTTTTCACCGCAGAGTACACAAAGAATACGCAGAGAGCCCTGAGAGTTTTTTTTTTAAAAAAAACTAGCGTCTGATGTCTTGTGTCTGAAGTCTTTTATATCCTTCGTGCTCTTTGTGTTTTCTCTATTTCTCTGTGTTAAAAGTCTTTTTCAACCACAGAGCACACAAAGAAACCGCAGAGGTCTAAGAGAGTGTTTAATAAGTCTAGCGTCTGAAGTCTTTTATCTCAAAGTCTATTCTACCACAGAGGTCACAAAGAATTCACAAAGATTTCTATGTTAAAATGCAAACTTTCTCTTCACTTTCTGATATTTTTTCAGATATTTTTTTGATATACGGTGTTTTTCGGTTAATTACAGCCATAATACGATGCACTAATTTATTTCGGATAGCATTTAGCACACTCATTTTGTTTTTTCCTTCGCCTACTTTTTTTTGGTAATATTCTTTAATATCAAGATCATATCTTATTGCGCACATTGCCGCCATGTGCAACAATTTTTTTAATTTTTTATTTGCCATTTTTGATACTCTATCTCTTTTGATTAATGTTCCTGATTGATTTTGAAATGGAACTACACCAGCATAGCACGCTAAATGTTTTGCGGAGTTAAAAGTCTGAAAATTATTTGTTGCTATTAAAATATTAAGTGCATTTTGTGCACCAATACCTGGTATACTAGTCATCAAATCGATATTTTCTGATATTTCCACATGTTTTCTCGATAGCTCGTAAATTTTCATTTCAACATTTTCAATCGACTTTACTAATGCCTTCAATATTTGTTTGTATCCTTGATTTAACTGATCATACTCTTTTTTATCGTGACTTTTAGACTCTCTTAATTGATTTTGAATTGCAACCTTTTGTTCTTTTAATGTCTCACGGATTTTAATATTGATATTGAGCTCTTTAATCACTTCTAATGGCTCTTTAAATAATATTTGCTTGTCATTATACCTCACAGCGTATTCTGCTATTCGTCGTGCGTCTTGTCGATCATTTTTTCCACGTATATCAGTACTCGCACGCTTAATTTTTAAGGCATGCTCAACCCATATATCAACTCCTAATTCTTGACAAACCCTTTCTAATGGACGATTGTAAATACCAGTATTCTCACAGCAAACAAGAATGTCAGATTCAGATAACTTTAATTCCAGTAAGATCTTTTTGATGAACTGCTTAATTTTCAAATCAGTATTACCAATTTCAATTTCTTTGATCAATTCAAATTTAGATGACATAACTACACAATCGATTTTCGATTTGGAAATGTCAATACCAATAACGTAACTTTGTTTCATATTGAATATATTATATTCCACAAAGAGAGTTTAATCTAAGCCCTTGATAATAGGTCCCTAACCTTAATTTCTATTTAGAACTTGCTCTCAAAGAAACAGGGGTCGTAATCTCTGTATAGGTCTAAAATCCTTTTACGCTGAATGATTCCCCCCGTTTCTTGTGGAATGATTTATAAAGTAAATTTATTTGAAATTTCACTTTTTTTCAATCACATTACAAACTAAAGGAACGCAGAGGAATTTATTAAGACCAGACTAGGTGACGTTAGACATCAGACAAAAGACTGTATATTAGATTATCCCTCCTCGAGGAGGAACTAAGGGAGGTGACTTAATTTAGAATGTCATCCCCCTTAATCCCCCTTCAAAGGGGGAAATTTAAATGTATTTGATCTTTTGTCTTTTTTGCGTTCTCTGTGTTTTCTCTTTCCCTCTGTGTTAAAAAATAGTCTTTTCGTCTTTCATCTATCCCTTTTCATCTACCCGATAATACCCTTCGTCTAATTAACATGATTTTAATGAAATTTTTAATAATATTTTAAGTTTTAATACTTATTTTCATACTTTTGAAAAAATAAGTATGCGTTTTTTAAGTTTTATTATTTGTTTATTAGTTACAACTAATTTACTTTCATTAACGTATTATTCTGACTCTGGTGGTGGTGATCCAAATGATCTTAATAATTGGTGGATTTCTACTAATAATATAGGAGCTCATCCAACTGATTTTGTCAGTGGGGATGTATTTGTAATTCAAAGCGGGCATACTTATACTACTGCAAGTACGTGGAATGTTACCGGAACAGTTAGAGTAGATGGTACTTTAACGATACAAAATGCCAATGCAATTCAGATTTTAACAATTAGTAATGGTGGAATTGTATATGGTAATGCTCAAACAACGATTGCTTCCATTGCTTCTGGAGGACAATTTAATATTAATGCTGGTGGTAGATATATTTTTAATCATGCTACAGCGAATAATTCAACAACACTTTTCAATGGGACAGAGTCATTTGCATCAACATCGAATATTGAATTTCAAAATTTTGAAACGACAAATGGTGCATTTGTTACTTGTTTAGGTGCTTCTTCAACCAATTACGGAAATGTGATTTGGAACATTCAATCAGGATCAGATGCGTATAATTTAAATTTGAGTAGTACAACTAGTCGAATAATTAATGGAAATTTCACAGTAACCAAAACAGGAAACACGGGTTCTTTAACCTGGTGTAACAACGCAAATGTTTCAAAGTTGACAATCAACGGTAATTTTACCCAAACTGCAGGCGTTTTTAATGTTGTAAATTCTGGAATTGGTAGTCATGGAGCAATAGTTGAGGTTTTAGGTACTTTTACGTTGACAGGAGGTACATTTGATGTTGGTAAAAATTTTAGTTATTCTGCGTCCCTTTACTTAGGAGGAAATGTTGTTATTGGAGGAGGGGTGTTTACAAATGGAGGTCCAAACACGTCCAATATTGTTTATTTTACAAAAGCAGGAAATCAAACATTTACATATACAGCAGGAACATTCACGACAACAAGTACGCCATTTGTAATCAATAGCGGTGCCACATTAATATTAGGGTCTAATTTTACAACTGATTTATCATTGACGGTAAATAGTGGAGGTACTTTAGAAGTCCCGCATCCATTTTATACTACTGGGTCTGGAACTACAACAATTTCTTCTGGAGCTACGTTGAAAATTGGTCATACAGATGGTGTTACTACTACTTCGGGTTTAGGATGTATACAAACTACTAATAGATCATGTAGTACAGGGGCAAGGTATTGGTACAATGGAACAAGTACTCAGTTTTCAGGAGATATTAATGCAACCAAAACAGCAGCTCAATTAACTTTCGATAATGAACAGGGAGTAAGATTGAACAGTAATCTTACTGTAGCTAATGGAGGAACTTTAAGCTTAGTTCAGGGATACCATGATTTAAATGGTTATACTTTGCAAGTAGGTACATCAGCTTCCGCAAATACCTTAAGTTATACAGCAGGTGGGTTTTATAGTAGGTTAAATGATGGTGTTTTTAGACGCTATGTTCCTACAGGGGCAACAATTACTCCAAACTCAGGGAATTTTTATGGTTTATTTCCATTTGCTAAATCTGCAAATCAGTTGGGTACTGTTCAGTTGACTACATCAAGTACGGTAACAGGCGGTTATATTACATTTGTTCCAACTTTTGGATATGAATCGTTAATTACGTGTTCTGTTGTTGATGGTGGAAATACAATTGTTCGTGTTCAAGAAGGAGCAACGTTTCAAATTAGCGAGTGTACCATAACGAATGGGACTTCAATCACATTAGCATATTCAGGAGGTACTTTTGTCAATACACCAGGAGGTTCAGTTAATAATATTTGTTTACCCACTTACACAGGAGGTGTTGTAGGTGTATTAGGAACACATGGACCTTCTTCGGGAAGTATTCCAAATCCTACGGTATCGAGAACAGGAATTTCTAATATGAGTTTATTGAATGGAGTATCCTTTGTTATGGGTACATATAACACCAATACTCCAATGACTTATATCTGTAATCTTGGAGGAACAAAAACGGTAGGTCCAACAGGTAATTATCCTACCCTTACAGCTGCTATGGCTGTTATTTCAGATTATGGTTTGGCAAATTCATTGATATTGGAATTACAAAGTAATTACGTAAGTACTAGTGAAACTTTTCCAATTTTGATTGATCCGTTTAACTGTATGGGGAGTTCAAATACACTTACTATCCGTCCAGCTGTGGGAGCTACTGGTTTGTCAATCTCTGGAAATGAATCTACTTCTGGTGGTGTAATATATTTTAATAAGGGAGACTATGTTACAATAGATGGTAGACCGGGCGGTGTTGGTACAACTTCACAGTTATCAATAGTAAATACAAACACTGATTCACCTGTAATTACCTTTAGAAATGAAGCAAATTACAATAGTGTACGTTATTGCTCGATTAAAGGTGGAAATACAACAACAGGAGAGGGGTTGATATATTTTTCAAATAGTTCACTTACAGGTACTAATGGGAATAAATATGATACTATAAGAAATAATATTATTCAAAATTATACTGGTTACACATATCAGTATGGTATTTTGTCTGAAGGTCAATCAGGTTCAAAATTAAATGCTTATAACTTTATTAGAGAAAATAACTTTATTGATTTTCAAAGAGCAGCTATTAATATTTCTACCAATTCAGATGCTTGGACTATTTCTGATAATCATCTATATCAAACTACAGCAATAAGTAGTCCGGTTGCGAATGTGTATGGCGTACAAATTGGTACAGGTAGTGGGTATACAATCTCAGGTAATTATTTTGGTGGACAAGCTGTTAGTTGTGGAGGAAGTCCTTTTGTAATGAATTCTTCGGCGAATCATATGTTCCCGATATATTTAAGCGGTAGTACAAGTGCAACAAATTCCATTCAAGGAAATGTTATAAGAAATATAATATTTAATACTACATCGAGTCAAAGTACAAATGCAGGAATTTTTACTGGAATCTATGTTACTGGTGCTGGAAATGTAAACATCGGTACAACCTCAGCTAATTTTATAGGAGACACAACTACGAATTCTACACATGATATTACAATAAACTCAACTAATTCAGGAGGATTGATTCAAGGAATTTATTGTTATGCATCAGGAACAGTTGTTATCCAAAATAATGGTATAGGAAATATTAATACTTCCAATGTGTCTGGTCGTGGTTATTCTTTTTATGGTATTTATACTGGAAACACAAGTACAACATCGATAAGGTCTAACAAAATTGGTAGCAGTTCTTCAGCAAATTCAATTACTATTGGAGGAAATTTAACCGCTGCTGGTGTATGTACTTTTTATGGGATTTATCAAAACGCTTCGGGTGTACCAACAATTAGTTCTAACATCGCATCAAATATTTATGTATATGGAACAGCAGGTTCAATATTATATGGAATTTATAATACAGATGGCTCATCCACAAACACGATTACCTCTAATTTAATAAAAGGATTAACAACCTTTGCAGGTACAAGTACTTTGGCACAATTAATAGGAATATATTCAATTGATCCAGCGATAACCACAATCAGTTCAAACACGATTCATACAATAAGTTGTGGTAATGGATTTTTTAAAGGAATTTATCTCAATAACGCAACAGGAAACAATACTGTAAACTTAAATGTCATAGGTTCTGGATCGATAGGTAATATTTCTATATCATCGACCGCTACGTGTGATTTGTTTACCACTAATGTATTAAATAATCATGCTGGTATAACATTAGGAACTGCAACAACGGCATCTTCATTAACTTCTAATATTATAAAAGGAATTGTTGGTTCAAGTGCATCTTTTGCATATAGCATTGCAGGAATAGCAGTAGGAAATGCTTCATCACCAATTGCTACTTTAACTTCAAATTTGGTTGATGGAATAGGTGCTTCAAGTGCAACTTCCGCCTCTAGTACGATTTATGGAATATACAACGGTGGAACAAGTACGACTGTAGCAACCCACAAAAAAAATATAATCAGAAACTTATATGTTGCTAATACAAATGCGCCAACTATAGTCGGTTGGTTTGAACAAGCTTATAACAGAACTCTAATTAATAATTTTATTTCAGTTAAGAACACAACTGGATCAACCAATTATACTGTAAATGCAATTATGTATGGTTTACATACTGCAAATACATCAACTGGTCGAACATCAAATTTTTATTACAATACAATTGAAGTCGGTGGTAATGTTTCTAGTAATCCAGTTACTGCTGCGGTTTATCAACAATCAACAACTTCTAACACATTTGTCTATAGAAATAATGTTTTTCAAAATAATACTGCTTCAACAAATAGTTTAGTTTTTTGGGGAGTTAGTACAACCCCAACTTGTACGATGAATCATAATTTTTATATGAATTCAACTTCTGGAACATCTTTTGCAAGAGTCAACAATACAGGTGTTTCAAGCGTGACTTTTAATAGTAATTCAGATGATTATGGAGGTACAAATAGCACATATACAACGACAGCACTAACGATAAATTCTGATGCTTCGATTTCACCAATGGCAACAATATATGGTGGTGCTGATTTATCTTCAATAGCAGATTGTAATGAAGATATTAACGGAACAACTGGAAATAGAAATATTGCTTCAACCAATGTGTACAAGGGTTGTTATGAAGGTCCTGTAGCCACTTATTATTGGGTTGGAGGCGCAGGTGATTGGACTGACTATTCAAATCATTGGGCTTACGCTTCTGGAGGAGCGCCAATAGCAACAGGTGTACCAACCTCTACCATCGATGTCGTTTTTGATTTTAATTCTGGTTCAGGTGTAGTAAATATTAATTCTACTACAAATTGTAGGAAGTTTACTTGTAATGGATATACAGGGAGTATAGGAGGGTCTTCAGTAATCAATGTCTATGATAATTTTACAATTGTTAGTGGAATGACATGGAGTCATACTGGTTCTTTAAATTTACTTGCCACTACAACTGGTAAAACGATTTCTACTGGAGGTATTCCTATTTCATCCAATTTGGTATTAAATGGTAATGGTTCTGAATATACGTTACAAGATAATACCACCTTGAATGGTTCTATCACGTTAACGAATGGTTCTCTTGTTGTTGGTGCAAATACGTTGACTTTAGGAAGTACAGTAAATCCAGCACGAACAAATGGATATATCAAAGCAACAGGAGCAAATAGTACCATTACTTTTAGAAATTCATTGATAGAGGTAGAAATTCCATCCTCTCTATTTTATGAAGATAGCATTCGAAATTTAACTATGAACGGAAGCGGTGGGATCCATTTAAAAACCAATTTGACGGTGTCTAAATGTTTGACTCTTACTTTAGGGAATATTGACATTTGGGAAAATCATTTGTACATATCAGAAGTTGGATATGTTACAGGATACAGTGCTGCAAGTTATGTTCAAACTGAATCGACAGGTGAACTTGTTCAAAAAGGACTTGGTCCAGGTTCTCCAATTGGTAAAACCTTTTTTCCGGTAGGCCACACATTCAATTCTTATACTCCCTGTAATATAGAAAATGCTGGAACAATAGATGATTTTAGTGTTAAAATCTTGAGTGATCATTATGCAGATGGAACTACAGGAAATATCTCAACTTCTGATAAAATAGACCGTACTTGGTTTGTTGAAGAAGCAGTACCAGGCGGATCAAATGTGACCATGACAATACAATGGAATACAGCAGAAGAGTTGCCTGGGTTTAATCGTGCACTATGTTTCATTTCGCATTATACAAATGGAGCATGGGATTCTTATACTACAACTCCTGCGAGTGGTTCTAACCCTTGGACTTTGACAAGAACTGATATCACTTCATTTTCTCCATTTAGTCCAGACGAAGGAAGTGCTTTGCCGATTCGATTAAGTGAGTTTAATGTGGATAGAAAAGGGAAGGAAATTCATTTAAACTGGATTACAGAAACAGAGATAAATAATGATTTCTTTTCTGTTGAAAGATCCATTGACGGAGAGCATTTTACTGAAATAGGCAGAAAAAAAGGTGCGGGTAACAGTTCACAAAGATTATATTACTCATTGATTGATGAAAAACCAATCAAAGGAACATCTTATTACAGGTTAAAGCAAACTGATTTTGATGGTAAATATGCATATTCTCAGATTGAATCAGTGACTATGGATGATAAAACAATAATAAATGGATTGAAAATTTATCCTAATCCATCAGAAAGTTGCGAGGTAAATGTCGAATTATCAAGTGAATCAAAACAAAAAGTTAATTGTGTATTGCTAAACTCGCTAGGTCAAGAAAAAGCGAGTGATTCATTTGATGTAGAAAATGGCCCAAATAAATTTAAATTAAATTATTCTATATTTTCTGCCGGTCTTTATATACTTGAAATAAGTTCTACAGATGGAACTGTTCAACATTTTCAGTTGAAATTAGGAAGAGAGTAGAAGGTTTTGTCTAGCTTTCGACAAGCTCAAGCTGACAAAAACGACAAGCTCAAGCTGACAAAAAAATACACGCTCAAGCTGACAAAAAAATACACGCTCAAGCTGACAAAAAAATACAAGCTCAAGCTAACAAAAACGAAAGATGAAGTTGACAAAAACGATAAGCTAAAGCTGATAAAAATGAAGAGCTTTAGCTTACAAAATCAACTACAGAACTTATAAGTCTTACACTCTTATATATATAAATCTTGTGTCTATTAGTCTTGTGTCTATTAGTCTTGTGTCTATTAGTCTTGTGTCTAAAGTAGGTGTTTCTTCAAATTCGTCCTAACAATTTGCAAGGTACTTATAACTTTAAGAATTCGTTCAGTAGTCGTTGTTTGTAGAAATTCATTTTCATCTATTTGATTAAGGTAATCAATATCATTCATAATTTCCGTTATTCTAAATGTATGAATATTCGGTTTTACTTTATGTATCGTTTTTTTGAATTCCATAAACAAGTTATTTTTTAGTTGACTTTCTAGATTTTCAATGGTTTCGGGTATTGCATCAAAAAATAGTAAAATGATTTCATTAAAAAGTCCTTTGTCTTCAAATGTGATTTTTTTTAGATGAGATAAGTCAAAAGGAGTTTTTTCATGATTCTCTTCAAGAATAGATGACAAGGTGTTTATAAAATGAGTTTCATCATAAGGTTTAAAAATACATTCATTTATTCCGAAACTTTCATAATTTTCTTTAGAAAAATGAAGGGAATTAGCTGTTAATCCGACAATTGGTGTTGATAGTTTGAGTTCATTTCTTATGTTTTTACTCGCTTCAAAACCATCCATAATAGGCATTTGTATGTCCATTAAAATTAAATCAATGTCACAGTTATTTTTTAGAAATTCAACTGCTTCAAGTCCATTTTCACACTCAGTAATTTTACATTGATATTTTCTTAATGAAGATTTTGCAACCAAACGATTGATAGGATTATCTTCAACAATTAATATGTTTTTTCTGAAAAGAACAGATGTATCTACAACTATTTTATCTGCATGTTTTGATGTTTTTACCTTTTGAAAAGGAATGGTGATTTCAAAAGTCGTTCCCTTGTTTTTTTTCGTTTTGACATGAATTTTACCACCAAGCTTCTCTACAAGTTCTTTTGTAATTGACATTCCTAGACCTGTTCCTTGATTTTTTATTTTTTCCACTGTTCCTTCTTGAGTGAATTTATCAAAAAGTTTTGGTATAAACTCTTCCGTCATTCCAATCCCTGTATCAGAAATGGTAAATGTCAAGCAGTTTTTATTTTTATCGGTATTGTCTTTACAGTTTTTAATAGTCAATGATATACTACCATTGTAAGTGAATTTTACAGCATTGTGTAGTACATTAATTAAAATTTGTTTTAAACAAGTTTCATCCGTATAAAGTTCTGAGTTAATATCAGAGGCACACTTAATAGTAAATGTAAGTCCTTTTTCTATTGCTTGAGGTTGTATAATAGATTTAACTTGATTTAGTGTTTGGTTTAGATCTATTTCTTGAATGTTTAGGTCAAAGTTCCCATCATTTATTTTTGAAATATCTAGCACATTATTTATGATAGAAGATAAGAACTTCCCAGAAGCACGAAGGTGTTTAATGATTTCTTGCACTTCCTCAGGTAAGTCATGTTTCGTTAGTTCTCTAGATAAACCTAAGATACCATTTAAAGGAGTTCTAATCTCATGGCTCATATTTGCAATAAATTCATCTTTAAATGAAACTATTTCTTCAGCTTGAACTTTTGAAGCTAATAAAGCATTTCGAGCTATGATACGTTCTTCGATATCGCGCGAAGCAGCAATGATATATTCATTCCCATTGAATTCCAAAATAGAAACGATTAGCTCAACCTGAATATCTTTATTTGATCCAACATGATAGTTCGTAGATTCAATTACTACTATTCCTTTTTTTCTAACAACATCTACGTGTTGTTTCCAATTTACAGGATCTTTGAATAAAGGCTCAAAATCAGAAACATGGTATTTATGAACATCTTCTGTAGGTATACCTAAACGGGCACTAACTTCATTGTTGATGTATATCATTTGACCTGTAATATCGGCTACTTGAATTCCATCCTTTGTGTTTAACAGAATATTTTCAATTAAAGCTAATCTAGAATCATTGCTGTTTTTCTCTTTTAAAATGATATTTTCTAATTTCAAGTTTAAACTTTCAATTATTGTATAAATTATCTCTTTTTGATCTATTTTCAAATTTGTGACAGCTAATTCAATTCCATTAATTAATGAAAAATAAGTTATATCTAAACTATTTGGAATGTTTTCTTTTCCAATGATATTACATATTAAATTTTTGTTTTTTATAATATCTGAAACAGAATTTTTATTGTAAGTACAAATAAGGGTGTCTTGGTGAAACACGATAACATCTATTTCAGAAAAATGATTTATGAGTTCTTTACAAATATAATCTATGGTTTTGTTTGAATCAGTGAACTTATTGATTCTGTTCAATATGTTTAAAATTGTAGTTGGAATAAGGATCATATTTTATTTTAAATGAATTTTACCTTCGTTTATATATCTGTATATTGTTGTTTTACCAATGCCTAAATCGTGAGCTGTTTTTAAAACATTTTGATTGTTTTTCTGAAGAAAATGTTCAATGATTTTAATGTTGTACTCTTCCAAAGTCATATGTTGACCTAGAATATTTTCTAATAAATTTACCTCATTAAGTTGTAAATCTTCAACTTTAATTTTATTAGAATCACTCATTACAAAAGCCGTCTCAACAATTGCTTTAAGCTCTCTTACGTTTCCAGGGTATCTGTATTTTAATAAAGCGCTTTTTGCATCTTCGCTTAATTGTTTTTCCTCTGTTTTATTAAATTTAGCGTAACTCGAGATAAAATGATTCGCAAGAACAATGATATCGTTGCCTCGTTTTCTAAGCGGAGGTAATTCGATTTTCATCCCCATTAAACGGTAATACAAATCTTCTCGAAATCTACCGTCTTTTACTTCTTGTAAAAGATTCTTATGTGAAGCGGTAATTATTCTAAAATTTAATTTAATTGATTTATTAGAACCCAAACGACTGATTTCCATTTCCTGAATAGCACGTAAAAGTTTTGCTTGCATTGAAGGATCCATTTCACTTATTTCATCTAAAAAGAGTGTTCCTCCGTTAGCCTCTTCTAGTTTGCCTGGTTTTGATGTAAGCGCTCCTGTAAAAGCACCTTTTTCATAACCGAATAATTCACTTTCTATTAAATCTTTAGGAAATGCAGCTACATTCAATGCTATGTAAGGTTTTGCCTTTCGTAATGAGTTGAAATGAATAGCCTTTGCTACAAGTTCTTTTCCAGTTCCTGTTTCACCGTATATTTCTATTGGTATATTATTGGTAATCGTTTTTTCCATCAATCGAAAAACATTTCGCATTTCGGTACTTAAACCTTTGATGTTTTCTGAAAAATTGATTTTATCTGAAACTATACTTCTAAGATTATTTATTTCGTTATTGAGCTCAATGTTTTTGATTACATTGTTGACAGATAGCCATAAACGATCTAAAGCATAATCATCTTTTAAAATGTAGTCGTAAACACCTGTTTTTAATATGTTTACAACCATATCAACTTTCGCTTGTGAGGATAAAACAATAATGAAGCAGCCAGGAACTTTTTCCTTAAAAGTATTTACAACTTCAATACCTCCCAAATCGGGAAGATTTAAGTCCAAAATTAAAACATCTGGTTTTTTGTAGGTGTTTTGTAATAAGCTTGTTGCATCAGAAAATGATTCCAGATCAATATCTTCATTCATAGAAATACGATGTTGAATTAATCTTCTGTAGATTGAATCATCTTCAACTGAAAAAACTTTATATAGTTTGGTTTTCAACTTCGTATTCTTTTGTTAAATGCAAAATACAAAAAAAAGAAGAATAATTAATACAAATTTTATGTTTTGTTATCATTTTATTTCATGTCGATTGGACTTTGTTATTTGTTTTCGGGAATCATTCCCAAAAAAGGATTGTTGATAAATTCAATAATTTGTTTATTAGTATTTTATGTTTTTGGTATGCTTTTTAATAATTTTATTTCAACTAATCTATAATAACAATGACAGAATTACAAAAAGACACATTAGTTCAGTTAGTTGAAACTGGAATGAAAGTTTCAGATAAATTCTTCACAAACTATACGAACGTTGATGTTAAATCGTTAAGAAAGAACCAAGTTAATAATTTAAAGTGGTTTACTAAAATGCAAAGAACTTGGATTGAAAACTCTAAAAATCTGATGCATCCATTGGTTGTTGAAAGAGCTTTAGATTTCAATGATGTTTGGGATCGTATTTATAATGTTTGGGAAGAAAAATAAGATTATGTAGTTGAGGGTGTACTTATTTGGTGCACCCTTATTCTTTTTTTATGGAAATCATTGAAGTTAATTCTAAAATTTCAGATCTACTTTTTTCAGTAGATGAAACGCCAGGTATCAGGTATTGTTTATTTCGTAAAGAAAATGGCGAGTTAATTGGTGCTGATGATTTGTTTAATCAATCTGGAAAATTTGCATTAATGAAGAGTTTGGTTAATAAAAACACTTACCATGTTTGTCTTTATCATAGAAGTAATGGAGATGTCGTTAGGAGGTTAAAGCTATTGAAAAAGAAACAAGAAGTTAAGTTACTTACGAGATTTAAAAATAAATGGACCGCTTTTTATTATCGAACTTTATTTTCTAATTCGGTAGTGCAGTTTGCAAGTTATAATGATTACTCAAACACGGTTGAAATTTCTTTTGCTAATGGAAAGAAAATAAAGATTAGCCTTAATGGTTTAGGCTAAATCTATTCTTCATAATTTATTTCAGCATTTTTAACCGTACCAATAATTTTGAACTCCGTTCTTCGATTACGTTGACGCTCCTCTGGGGTAACATTGGTTGTCAAGGGTTTTGATTCACCATACCCCCTAGCTAGCATTCTTTCTTTGGGAATACCCTTTTCAACTAAATGTTTCACAACACTTTCAGCTCTTTGTTGTGATAATTTCATGTTGAATTCATTTGATCCTACATCATCAGTATGTGAGCCTATCTCAATGATAAGTTGAGGATTATCTTTTAATAACGGAACCAATTCTTTGTCTAAGCTAGTTTTTGATTCTGGTCTTAATTCAGCTTTACCACTTTCATAATAAATATTTGTGATTACAATTGCTTCCTTTGGGATTTTTTTAACGGCTAAATCTAAGGTTAGTGTGTCTGGTTTTACCACAGAAACAGTTGAAAGCTCCATTCTTTTGGTGAAATAACTGTTTTTTTCAATAATCACCTTGTAGTTGTTCCCTTTCTCTAACTGAAAAGAATATACACCTTTATTGTCTGTGGTGGTTGATTTTATCAAATGTTCTGAGCCATCTTTTTGAATTTTATAAAGGGAAACAGGGGTATTTGATAGAAAACCAGTTTTTTTATTCGTACTATCACTCGATACCTCTGTTACTTCACCTTTAACAACTAAAGGTACAAATTCTGGTTCTTTGAATTCATAAATATCGTCACAACAGGTTTCATTTAAAAGATTTGTTCCTCCTTTTCTGTTCGATACAAAAAAACCATTTTTAGCCCCTTCTTTTTTTCCTTTTGCGTAATAGAGGTCATCTGCACTTGAATTATAAGGAGCTCCTAAGTTCTCGGGAACACTCCATGCTTTGATTTCTCCAATTGTTTGAAAAATATCTAATTCACCAAGTCCTGGAAAGCCATCAGAGCTAAAATATAACGTTCGATTATTAATGTCGTAAGTTGGTGTAATTTCATCCCCTACTGTATTGATGATCGGTCCAGCATTTCTGGGAGCTTTGTATATTTTCTTTTTCGCATCAAAATACGTATACCAAATATCCATTCCGCCTTTACCTCCAGGTCGATCACTTACAAAATAAACCAATTCTTCATTTTTTTTACTGTCAATTCCGACAGTAGGCATGGTTGAAGTGAATTCTTCCGAGTTTACTAAATTTCCAAGATCTATAGGTTTTTGCCAAGTATTATTTTCTTTATTACTTACCATTAACCTGCAAATCATTTTACCTTTTCCATTTGGTGAACATTTAGAATAATAAAATTTATTTCCGTCTAAAGAAAAAGTTCCATTTCCAACATTTGCTTCCGGATCATTAAATTGAGCCTCAAATTCTTTTCCGCCTTTCCATTTATCTTTGACTTTTTCAGCAATATAAAATCTACGTAAGGGAGTTTTTTCATTTTTATCCTTATCATAAAGTTTTAGATTATCTTCATTAATTGAAGCGTATAGTAAGGTCATGGTATCAATCAAAATGGGTGATAATTCTATGTGTGCTTTATTGATAGAGTTATCCAGATGATTAACAATTGTATTGTTTTTGTTTTGTGCCAATTCGATTGCAGCATCACACCCTTGAATCTCAATTGCAGCAAGTTTCTTTAGTTGTTTAATATTTTCTAAAGTTTTAGCTCCTTTGTTAGCTAAGAATTTTGTGTATTCTTGTTTTGCTTCATTATATTTTTCATTTGCTTTTAGCATACGAGCATAGTAAAATTGAGCATCAGGAAATTTTAAAGCAGCGTTGATATATACTTCTTTGTAGGTGTTTTCTGCTTTTTGATAATCTCTAGCTTTTCTATATAAATCTGCTAATTCAAGTTTTAAATCATATCGGTTTGGCTTTTCCTTTAAATAATCTTCATAATAAGTAATCGCTGCATAGGTGTCTCCAAAACGAACAGCATTTTTTGCCATTCTTTTTAGTTGGAATGTTTTAAGTGTATCTGTTTGTATAGGCGATTGTGCTTTTCCAACACTTAGTAGACTGAATAGTAGTATGATGGTCGAAAAAAGTTTCATAGCTCTCAGCAAGTTTGAGTGGGTATGGATAATTCCTTATTTTTGTTAAGACCTTAAAGATAAAAAGTTATGCGCATATATGATGTAATTTCTTACTTAGAAAATAAGTTTCCATTGTCAAGTCAAGCTGATTTTGATAATTGTGGAGTTCAAATAGGAGATGTTTCAAAAGAGTTAAAAGGAATATTAATAACATTAGATTGTACCGAAGAAATAATAGAAGAAGCAATCGAAATGGGCGCAAATTTAATTATTGCTCACCATCCGGTAATCTTTAAGCCTATAAAATCAATTACGGGAAAGAATTATGTGGAAAGAATTCTTTTGAAGGCAATAGAAAATAGAATTGTTATTTATGCCATACATACAAATTTAGATCATCATTTAGCTGGAGTTAATGCAGAAATAGCTAGAAGGATTGGAATTGAAAACCCACAAATCTTGCTACCAAGTGAAAATACTTTATTTAAGTTAGCGGTATATGTTCCTGAACACGCCAAAGAAAAAGTATTGAATTCTATGTTTTCGGCTGGTGCTGGTGAAATTGGGAATTACTCAAATTGTAGTTTTTCTTCATTCGGAACAGGTACTTTTCAACCGAAAGATGGTGCAAACCCTTTTGTTGGTGAAATTGGGATTTTTGAAGAGCAACAAGAGTTAAAAATAGAGGTGTTAGTTACAAAACATAATATGACTAAAGTCTTACATGCTATGTACGATGCACATCCTTATGAAGAGGTTGCACATGATATTATTTCGTTAGAAAATGAAAATCAATATGAAGGTACGGGTATGATCGGTGAGTTAGCATCTCCAATGGATGAACTTACTTTTTTAGCTAGATTAAAACAGCAGTTTCATTGCGGAGTGATTAGACATACTAAATTGTTAGGAAAAACGATAAAAACAGTAGCTTTTTGTGGAGGATCTGGAAGCTTTCTTTTAAAAAATGCAATTCAGAAAAAAGCTGATATTTACATAACAGGAGATTTTAAATATCATGAGTTTTTTGATGCTGAAGATAAAATAATTGTGGCTGACATTGGGCATTACGAATCAGAGCAATTTACATCTGAGTTAATTTATGCTTTTTTGATTGAAAAATTTGTTAACTTTGCGATTCGTGTAACGAAAGTGAATACAAACCCAATAAATTATTTCTAAAAATGGCTGGAACAGCAACAAAAAAAGAAGTAACAGTAGCAGAAAAATTAGATGCTCTTTACCAACTACAAAAAATTGATTCTGAGATAGATAGAATTCGCACTGTGCGTGGTGAATTACCTTTGGAAGTTCAGGATTTAGAAGATGAATTGCTAGGTTTAGAGACACGCCTTAACAAACTTCAAGATGAGGTTAAAGAAATTGAACAAGACATACTAGATCGTAAAAATGCAACGAAGGATGCAGAAGTTGCAATCGCTAAGTATAAAGAACAACAAAATAATGTAAGAAATAATCGTGAATATGAATCTTTGGAAAAAGAAATTGAGTTCCAAGGTTTAGAAATTAAATTACACGAAAAAAGATCTAAAGAAGCTAAATTTACTTTAACTAACAAAGTGGAAATCCTAGATCAAACTAAGGCTAAATATGAATTAAGAAAATCAGATTTAGATTCTAAAAAAGCAGAGTTAGACGAAATTATTGCTGAAACTCAAAAAGAGGAGGATGCTTTACAAACGAAGTCTGACGCAGCTAAAAAAAATATTGAAGAAAGATTGTTGACTGCATATACAAGATTGAGAACAAATGCTAAAAATGGTTTAGCGGTAGTTCCTGTGGACAGAGATTCTTGTGGAGGTTGTTTTAATAAAATCCCACCACAACGTCAATTAGATATTCAATCTAAAAGAAAAATAATAGTTTGTGAACATTGTGGTAGAGTATTAGTTCCAAGCGAATTTTAATCTTATCAAACTGCATAAAAAAAGCTATCAAATTTTGATAGCTTTTTTTATTTTAAAAAGTTTCGTTAAATCTCAAACGATACAATAAACTCTGCTTCAAATAAACTTTCAACAAGTTTACTATGATTGACCGCTGAACCTTGAACAGAAAATACATACGTTTGATTTTCTTTATTCTTCGATTGTTTGATAGTTTTCACAATTAAATTATGAGATTTAATAAAATCTTTTAAAGACTCTTTATTATTGATTTTATGATTATTAAGTGTTATCGTATATGTTTCGATTTTATTGGTTTTATCTATTAACCTTTGAATCCAGTTAAAACTTAATAGTACAAGCATTACCACAAATAAACTCAAAAATGCGAATTCAAATTTGCCAATTCCAATCGCCATACCTATCGCTGCTGAAATCCAAATTGTTGTAGCAGTTGTTATACCTTTAATTATAGTTCCTTCTCTGAATATAGATCCAGCCCCTAAAAACCCAATTCCAGTAACAATATTGGAAGCAACACGACCATCCATGCCGATTACATTGGAAACGATTGTAAATATCGTCGAACCCACTGTAATTAAAATCACAGTTCTAAATCCAGCAGCTTTGCTTTTGTATTCACGTTCTGCTCCAATAATTGCACCAATAAATAATGCAACTAATAGTTTGGTGCCTTCAGTGGCAATTTCTAAATCATTAAACATAACTACCTTAATAAATGTACATACCCTTCTTCTGTGACTTCTTTATTTAACCAACTTTTGGCAATGACCTTATAAACATACATTTCTTTATTTTGTAATTCATCTTTATAATACCCATCCCAACCTGTATTTATATCATTTGTTTGAAACAGTAATGCGCCCCATCGGTTGTAAATTTCAAAAGTGACTAATTCTTTAATCCCCCAACCTCTTACGTATAAAACATCATTGTTTCCATCACCATTCGGTGTAAACGTAGTTGGTAATTTAATATATGTATCAGGTTTTACGGTGATTTTAAAAATACCAGTTTCATTAAAACAATTTAATTTATCTTTCATTTCAACGGTATAAACGATGTCTGCTAATGGGCGAATGAATGGGTAGGAACAATCTGAACAGCTTAACCCTTCATTAGGGTTCCAGTTAAAAAGCACGGTGTTATATTGATTATTAATTGGTAATTTAATTCCATCTCCAATGACAATGGTTGTATCCCAATCTATATGATCAATCGGTTGTATTACAACCATCAACACATCGTCCGAATTAGAACAATTATCAATTGTATCTTTTGCAGTTACCACGTAAGTTTCTGTTTTTGTTGGGTTTAAATCCGTTTTATTCCAGGTGTAAATGGTGTTTGTTAAAGTGTCTTTGGTTTCTAACTTAATAGTTTGACCTTTACCTAAACAAATTACTTGCTCTAAACCTTCGACTTTAGGCAATGGTTTTAAATATATATTTTTCGTAATAGTGTCTTTACAACTATTTTCAGAATTTGATACTTGTAAAGTTATTTTCTTATTTCCGGAGCTATTAAAAACAACATTATTCAAATCTTTTGCCGTGGAAGTTTGATTGTTTACATCGTAAATCCATTTGTATTGATTTGTGCTAACAGAGCTGTTTAAGAAATTAAAAGCATCACCGAAACAAATGGTGTCATCAATTTCATTCTGGGATACATCAAACGTGTTAAAGTCGGCTTTTACATATTTTATAAATATATCTTTTGTAATCGGCTCACTCGCACATACACCGTTAAATAAAATGAGTTTAGCACTAACTTTACCAGATGGAGGAAGTATATTATATTGATGAATTGCTTTTGAATTTATTGAATCAATACTACCATCGTCAAAGTCCCATTTGAAGGAGGTCGTTTCAGCAGACTTTTTCGTAATTTCAAAAGTCACTTTTTCTGATTTACAAATGGTTGTTGGACCAGCAGTGAAAGTGCCTGTTGGTTTTTCAATAACTTTAAATATAAATACGCTGTCTTTTTTACATTGGTTTGGTGTTGTCAAAGTTAATTTCACCGTATATTCCCCTAAAGGGTAGCTTAGCGATGGTTTGGTATTATTGGACGAGCTATTGTTATAACCGAGTTCCCAAAAGCTAGTCGTTCCGGTAGGGTTTTTATCTAAGTTTGTACTGAAATTTGCATTATATGATTTTGTTCCACTTGTTGATTCGCTTGCACAAGCCGTATTGTTTTTAATATCTGTTATCAAAGTTGCATTGGGATATTTTTCAATTTGAACATAAATCAATGTGTCATTAATACAACCAGTACTTGGTTCAGTGATTTTTAGAATTACTGAGTCATTGTCTACAAAACCTGATCTTACTTTCCATGGATCTGAAGTTACCGGATTACCAGATTTATTTTTCCCAGAATTTGAAAAGAACCATTCACTATTTAAATCTGTACCAGTCAATGTTTTTGAACTAAATTTAACCACCTCGTTTTCACAAATATGTACTGTATTTGTTGCCATATTTGTTGTTTTATCAGAAGTAATACGAGCGGATGGTTTATATATCTTCAGGGTTTCTGTTTTACTTTTTTTGAACCCATTTACATCAATTGTCGTAAGCGTAATTGAAACTTTATCGCCTGTAGTCGACGAGAATTCATGGCTAGGTGGATTTTTTCCTGAATAAGTTGATCCATCACTAAATTCCCAGTTCCATTCTTTGATTGTTGTATCAGCAGTACTACTTTCACTAAAATAAAGTGTCGCAGGTAAACAAACGCTCGTTACCGTTTTATTAGCATTCGTAATTTTATCTTTGATATATACATTGAAAATCGGGTTTAAGTTGAATACACGCACTTTGATTTCTGAGGTGTCAACACAGTTGTTTGCATTTCTTACAACCATTTTTACTATTTGATCTTCCGGTGAATTATTAGTGGTTTTTTTGCTCAAAAGGAAAGTATCAATAGGATTGTTGTATGTATTAGGTCGATCGCTCTCTTGTAAAAATGAATAACCTCGATAACAATCTTTCGGGTTAATATCTTCTGAATTTGTAGCGTTAAAAACATATTTAGAACCTGTACTTGCGTCGCCGATATTTATCTTCGTTGAAGGAGGTTTAGGTGACAATTGATTTTTTTTGTCATCCTCAATATGGAAATTTGATTTTATGGTGCCGTAATGTATATAGGTAGAATCGGAGTCAGTGGGACAACCAGAACCAGTGGCTAACATTTTAATTTTTACATCACCTGTATTAATAGTTGGGTTTAACGTTGTAAGATCAATATAGGTTGTATCATTTTCGGCATCTTTTAAAGTGTTATTTATCATCCATTTAACACTGCTAGCTCCTTGTGCTTTGTTCACGAGTTTGATGATGTTGGGGGTTTTACAATCTTGTAAATAGTCAAATGATGCTATAGGACCATTTACTGTTACTTTTTTTGTTATTGTTGAACTTGAAAAACAACCATTATATTCTCCCGTGAGGGTTAATGTGTGTTCACCTATAGAATCGTTAAATGTCGTTTTTAGGTTGTCTTGATCTCCACAATGCGATATAAGTTCTTTATTAGAGCTGTAGTGCCAAGCAGTGATGTTCTTCATAACATCAGGTTGAGAAGTGTTGTTAAGTGTAATTTCCTGACCAGGACAAATAGTAGTGGGAGAAACGTCAAAAGAAATAGTTTGTGATTCACCAACTTTAATTTCTATAGCGTAAGAGGTGTCAATACAATTTGATTGTATATCCTTGACAATTAATTTTGCAAAATAAATTCCTGGTTTAGTGTAAACGTGTGATTGACTTCCAGATGTAGTTGAGTTCGTTCCATCTCCAAAATCCCACAACCAACTATCAAGCTTTTTGTTTGGGTCTTTGGGGTGTGTTGTTGAAGAGTCAGAAAACACAATGTTTAAAGGTAAACATCCTGACGATTTATCTGGTACAAAACGCGCCCAAACTTCTTGTATTGTATCTATTTTAGTATCCTTCTTTAGAAAACAGCCCGCCTTTGTAATTGCATTTAGTGTAACGGTTTGAAGGTTGATTTTTCGGAAATGGTAGGTAGAGTCGAATGTATTGTAAAAACATTTTGGAGTAGCGGTGGTAGTAGAATTTGGCACTCCATTATACGGAAATGTCCATGTGTAAGAACTAATTTTCCCTAAGTTAGGGTTCGGTTTTGTTGAGTAAAAAACAGTGACAGTATCGTTACAAGAATAACTAGGTGTACTTAAGATTCGTAGAATGCTATCTTCAACAAAAATCGTTTTTGTTAATGTATCAGAACAGCCATTGGCACTTGTGATAAGTTTGATAGTATGATTTCCTGGAATATTGTATTTTATTTCCGGTTCGAAAACAGAAGATTCAGTGATAGATGCTGAAGTATCAAAAATCCATTTATAATTGCCATTGGTTGATTTGTTATTTAAGGTAGTGTAAATATTTGCACAAATAGTGTCATTTTTATTCGGAACAGAAAAATCAGACTTTGGTTTACCTATTGAAATTATTCTAGTTACTTCTTTTGAGCAAACACTATCTTTAACAGTTAGTTTTACAGCATACTGACCCTCTTTATCGTAAGTTTGTGGTTCTCCATCTTTGTTTGTTGAATTTTTACCATTTCCAAAATCCCAACTCGAAGTAACTACACTAGAAGAGGTTGTATTGTTTTTAAAAGAAATATTAAATGGGACTACACAAGAACTTGCAGATGCAGGTGTTGTGGAAAAACTAGGCACTATGGTTGAGGTTGTTACTATTTTTTCAAATAATGGAGAACTACCACAGGAGTTTATCGGTTTGTTTTTATATAAAAATCCAACACTAGTACCTATATCAAATTGTCCTGCTTTGTTGTATGAATAAGTAGTTGATAATGTGTTTTTTGTACTATTTCCATCCTGAAAATTCCAAGTTATAGTATTTAGGTCGAATGAGAAATCTGTCGGTAAAGTAGATTTTGTTGATAGATTGTAAGTTACGAAAAGTGGTGTGCAGCCTTTTGAAGGAGAAGCGGTTAATACAATCTCTGGTTTGTTGAAAACATTTACTGTAAACACTTTAACACCATTTAGTTTAACCTCATAACTTCCCGCTGTCGTGTAAATATGACTTGGGTTTTTTAGTTCTGAAACACTTCCATTTCCAAAATCCCATTTGTTTACATTTTCAATAGAGGTAAAATTCACTGTTAACGGATAACACCCATCAGTAACATCAGCTGTTTGAGCAAACAATCGAAACGCTATACAGATTAATAAAAAGGCTAAGAAAGTATTTCGTGTTTTCATGAATTAGTGTAAATGACACCTAAAGTAAAATATAAAATTTACATAACAAAACCTATGATTAATTAATTATTGAGATTAGAATTTGTTTTTTTCTTCAAACTAATAATCGTTATTTTCGCGTATATTTGGACTACACATTGAGCAGAATGAAAAAAAAACGCTTACTTTTTTATTTGTTTATTTTTTTTGTTTTGAGTAGTCATGCTCAGAAAAAAACGAAATTACCCTGTATTGATAAGCAATTTTCTATTATCGCTCACGTAGTTAAGGACAGTTTGGGTATTGCAAATATTTCTGAAAATCAAATAACTACCTTAGTTAATGCAGTAAATCCAGTTTTTGATAGCATTTGTGTATCATTCAAAGTATGTGAGATAAGATATATAGATAATTTTATGTACGATACATTGAGTCGCTGGGACGAATTAAAAAATCAATTTCACGTAGATAATAGAATCAATATATTTTTCGTTTCTAAAATTACAAAACCGGATGGTGCAGCTGGTTTTGCTGGTTTAGGTGCTATTTGTAATACAGATGATGATGGTATTGTTTTAATTAAAACTGCTTCCACTTTAGTTCTGGCTCACGAATTAGGACACTATTTTGGTCTAAGTCATACTTTTGAGAACTCAATAAACCCTGATATCGCAAGAAGAGAGCTCGTTGATGGCTCGAATGCTTCTTTGGAAAGTGATCGCATTGTTGATACTCCTGCGGATCCATACGATCCATCTATGAAGGCTGAAATGTATACTAAATTTTTGAGTTCAAACCCGAATACACCTTGCAAGTTTATTGGTAAAATGCAAGATGCTAAAGGTCTTTTTTTTGATCCTCTTGTTGGAAATACAATGTCTTATTATCCCGAAGAATGTAATTGTGGTTTTACGCACGAACAATATTTAAAGATGGCAAAAACATTTTTGTCAAATCCTAAAATGTGGTGATGAAGATTATTGTTGTTTTTTTATTTTTATCGCTCGGATTTGTTTTCTCTCAAGATATTCATTTATCTCAGTTTTATAACTCAGATCATTTTTTAAATCCAGCAAAGGTAGGGGATTACGATGGAGATTTTAGGGCCACGCTAAACTACCGGAATCAATGGAGACAAATTGACAAACAACCCATTTCAACTTACATGTTATCATTTGATCATATGTTTATGATAAAAAGACAGGAATTTGATGCTGGAATTTTTGCTGTGAGTGATCGTTTTTCTGGTTCTGAATTTAACGTTATATCAAATAGCAACATTGATTATTTTGTCAACAATACCAAACTATTAGCCACATTGGCTACAAATTATTATCTAAAAGAAAACAAATTTAGGTTTGGAATACAAGCTGGAATGTCCATGAGTGCTACTGATCCTCAAAATCAAACGTATGATAAACAATGGGTATATATTCTTGGTGATTTCGATAAATTATTATCTTCAAATGAGGTGGTATACAATCAAAACAAAAAATATTTTGATTTAAATGTTGGTTTGGAATGGTCAAGAAAAATAGGAAGTATAGAACCTAAAATAGGATTTTCATTACACCATGTAAATCGACCTAAAACAAATCATTGGTATAATTCTTCAGAGAGATTAAGAGCAAGAAAGGTTTTTTTTGCAGAAACATACTATCAACTGAATCAAAAATATAGTTTGCATCCTAAATTATTATTTATGTGGACATCGAAAACCAATGATTTAGTTTTGGGTGCTAATGTTTCTATGAAGTTAGAAGATAAAAATTTTCCTTTCATATATGGTGGTTTGCATTACAGACATGGGGTGGTAAGAATCTTTGATGCTATAATACCTACAATAGGAACTAAATACAAAAAATTTGATTTTGCTTTAAGTTATGATGTTAATTTATCATCATTAAGTAAAGTCACTTATTCTAACCGTAAAGGGTCATTTGAACTTTCTCTTATTTATACAGGAGCAAGTACTTTACCAAAGAAATTACTCATACCGTGTGATAGATATTAAGCATGTTAATTAGAACTTTTATTCTCGCACCCTTTTCATTAATTTTCGGTTTAATTTCATTTATAAGAAACAAACTTTTTGATTTTCAGTTTTTGAAGTCATATTCAACAAATGTAAAATCAATTGTTGTGGGGAATTTATCTGTTGGAGGAACAGGAAAGACACCTCATGTTTTTTACATTGCAAAAAAAATTTCAAACAAATACAGAACAGCAATATTAAGCCGTGGTTATGGAAGAAATTCTAAGGGTTATTTTGAGGTATCTAATGAAAGTAAAGCAAATCAAGTTGGAGATGAACCTTTATTGCTTAAAAAAAGAATTGGTTCAAAAGTTTTTGTTGCAGTTTGTGAAGATAGAAATGAAGGCATAAATAATTTAAAAGATAGTCATCAACCTGATGTTATTATTCTAGATGATGCTTTTCAGCATAGAAAGGTAAAAGCAGGTTTGAACATTTTATTAACAGAGTTTAATAGACCTTTTTTTAAAGATTTTCCTATGCCTATGGGGCGTTTAAGAGAATTTAGATTTGGTAAAAAAAGAGCAGATATTTTTATTGTTACCAAGTGCCCAAATAATTTAACTAAAGTGCAAAAACAACATTTTATCAATAATATTGGAGTGAGTGCTGAAAAGGTCTTTTTTTCAAAAATTTGTTACTCACCATTCCAATCTTTCTCAAAAAAACAAATTGAGACCGTAAAATCGATTCTTTTAGTTACTGCCATTGCAGACGATCAAAAAATTATAGAACTACTATTACCAGATTATTCTGTTAAAACATTAAAATTTCGTGATCATCATACTTTCACTAAAGAGGATATTAAAAAAATTCACCTTAAATTTGACCAATTACCATCTGAAGAATCTATTATTTTGACAACAGAAAAGGATTTTGTTAAGTTAAAAGAATTTGAAGAGGTGGTAAATGGAATTTATCCTTGGTATTTTTTACCTATTGATATTGAATTTGATAGAGAAGATGAGTTTAATCAAATATTAAATAATTATGTTGGAACAATTTAATGAATCAGTTGCATTTATTCAATCTAAAACTCAAGTTAAACCCACTATAGGAATTATCTTAGGTACAGGTTTAGGTGGTTTAGTTAAAGAAATCGAAGTTATCGATGAGATTTCATATTCGGACATACCTCATTTTCCTGTTTCAACAGTTGAAAGTCATTCAGGAAAACTAATTTTTGGTAAGCTAGGAGGGAAGCATGTGGTTGCTATGCAGGGGCGTTTTCATTATTACGAGGGGTATGACTTTAAACAAGTTACTTATCCAGTTCGAGTAATGAAGCTTTTAGGTATTGAGCGACTTTTAGTTAGTAATGCGTCTGGAGGTGTAAACCCTGATTTTATTGTTGGAGAAATTATGATTTTAAATGATCATATTAATTTTTTCCCTGGTAATCCGTTAATAGGTAAGAACATTGATGAATTTGGACCTCGTTTTCCAGACATGAGTGAACCTTATGATCCTGATATGATTCAATTAGCAAAAACGATTGCAAATGAAAATGATATTCGTATTGCTGAAGGTACATATTTAGGTTTAACTGGTCCTACATTGGAAACACCAGCGGAGTATCGTTTTGTTCGTATAATTGGCGCAGATGCTGTTGGAATGTCCACTGTTCCTGAGGTTCTTGCTGCTAGACATATGGAAATACCAGTTTTTGCTATTTCAATAATTACAGATTTAGGCGTCCCAGGTAAAATTAAAAAGGTGAGTTTAGAGGAAGTTATTGAAGTTGCTTCAAGACAAGAACCTAAAATGACATTGATTTTAAAAGAATTAATTTCCAGAATATAATACATGGAAAATTTACGAGATAAATATGAGGTAGTTGTGGGCTTGGAAATCCACGCTCAAATGTTAACAAAGTCAAAGGCTTATTCGAGTGATGTCAATGAATTTGGTTCTCATCCAAATTCAAACATTAGTGTGATTACCCTAGGTCATCCGGGGACATTGCCCGTAATGAATAAAAAGACTATTGAGAATGCGATTAGATTAGGTATTGCGTGTAATTCAACTATTTCTGATGCTCAATATTTTGCTCGAAAAAATTATTTTTATCCAGATTTACCTAAAGGATATCAGATTACTCAAGATAAGACGCCTATTTGTACAGGTGGTCATTTGATTATTAAAGATGATCAAGGAAATGATAAATCAATTGGTGTCACTCGTATTCATATGGAAGAAGATGCAGGTAAAAGTATACACGATGTAGATGTATATGATACTTTGGTTGATTTGAATAGAGCGGGAGTACCTTTATTAGAAATTGTTTCTGAACCGGATATACGAAGTTCACAAGAAGCATATAATTATGTTTCTGAGGTAAGAAAAATAGTTCGTTACTTAGATATTTGTGATGGAAATATGGAGGAGGGCTCGTTGCGCTGTGATGCTAATATTTCAGTTCGTATTAAAGGACAAGAAACTTTTGGTACAAAAGTAGAAGTTAAAAACATGAATTCAATTCGAAATGTTCAGCGAGCAATTGAATTTGAAATAGACAGACAGATTGAAGCCATTGAAAAAGGAGAGGTAATAGTTCAGGAAACCCGTTCGTTTGATGCACTTAAAGGAATTACGATTTCTATGAGAAGCAAAGAAGCTGCTAATGATTACCGTTATTTTCCAGAGCCAGATTTACAACCTATTTTTGTTTCACAAGACCAAATTGATCAAGTAAAGGCTGAAATGCCTGCGTTACCAAGAGAATTATTCTTGAAATATACTACTGAATTTGGTTTGTCTGAATACGATGCTAGTATTTTAGTTGATAGTAAACACATTGCGCTTTACTTTGAACAAATTTTACAGAACACTAAAAATGCGAAAGGAGCTGCTAATTTCTTAATCGGAGAAATTAAAGGGTATTTAAATCAACGAGCTCTAGAAATAACTGAATTTGAAATTACTCCAATTCGAATTGCTGATTTGGTAAATTTAATTGATAGCGGAAAAGTTTCTTATTCGATTGCATCTAGTAAAATTTTCCCTGAAATGTTTGACAATCCTACTTTATCCGCTTTGGAATTAGCAACTAAATTAAATGTAATTCAAGATTCTGATGAAGGAAAATTAAAAGAATACATTGAACAGGTAATTCAGTCGAACCCTAAAGAGGTTGAACGATATGTTTCTGGTGAAAAACAATTAGTAGGGTTTTTTATGGGACAATTAATGAAAGTTTCTCAAGGAAAAGCAGATCCAAAACAATCAAATGCGTTAATGCGTAAAATGTTAGACGAATTAAACTAAAGTATGAGCACTGTATTTAAAATCTTTCCATTTTTCTCGATGTTTTTATTCCTTTTCAGTAGCTGTAATGGTACTGAAAATACTTCAACGACAGATTTACCTTCAAATTTTGAAATTAGCGGTCAAGTATTGGGAGCAGCTAATCAACCTATTTATTTAGAGATGGTTAGTTCTAAAGGAAAGGTGAAATTAGCTGAGTCAACAACGGAAGTAGATGGTAGCTTTGATTTGAAAGGTCACGTTAAAGGGTTAGGTCTTTATCAATTAACTATCGGAAATAAATCAAACAAAAGTGTTCCTTTAACGATTTCTCCTAACGAAAAAGTGAACGTTCAAGCAAATTTTAATGACTTTGAAAGATTACCTAAAATTACAGGTACAGCATGGGCGCCCTTGATTACGGAGTATATGCGTATTTTTAATGAGTTTGCATTCAAACAAATTCAATTAATGAATACCCCCGGTTTAACTGAAGAACAACAAATTGAACAGTTTTTTGAATTAAAAAAACCATTGGATGTTTATGCAAAAGCAACGTTAAATAAATATCCTTCAAACCCTGCAGCTATAGTTCTATCAACAACTTTGACTCCTGCAATGGGGTTTGAAAAATGGGATGCAACCAATCTAGATTTACTAAAAAAGATTGCTAAAGCTTTTCAATCTAAACATCCTTCATCTCCGATTTCTGAGTCACTAAACAAGCAGGTGGTTCAAATTGAAACAGCTTATAATCAGTATTTAAACCAAGGTGAAAAGACAACTGGTTTGATTGGTTCAAAAGCTACAGATATTGTCCTGCCAAATCCTGAAGGAAAAATGATACGTCTTTCAGATCTTAAAGGAAAAGTTATTTTATTAGATTTTTGGGCATCTTGGTGTGGTCCATGTCGATCAGAGAATCCAAACGTAGTAAATATTTTTAAGAAATATGAAAGTCAGGGGTTTACAGTATTTAGTGTTTCTCTAGATGCTGATGTACAAGCTTGGAAAAGAGCCATTAAAGCTGATGGTTTGGTTTGGCCATCACATGTAAGTGATTTGAAACAATGGGAAACTCCACTAGTGAAACAATACCAGTTTAATGCAATACCTTATACTGTACTTATAGATCGAACGGGAACAGTTGTAGCAACAAATTTGAGAGGTAGTGAGTTAGAACAGAAAATACTTAGTTTATTAAAAAAATAACATGAATAAAATTGCTTTTTTAATCGTTTTGTTAAACGTGTTTTTAGTTTACAGTCAGCAGATTGAAGTTTCTATAAGTGGAAATATATTTAATTCCAATAAAGATTCAATTTCGATTTCTCAGTATTTTGGCGGATCGAATTACCGCGATTATCTTAAAACAGCTTTAGATAAAAAAGGGAATTATACTTTTAAAGGAAAGTTACCAGTTAAAGATGTTTATGTTTTAAGAGTAAATGATAATCAACATTTGAACTTGATTTTACGTGAAGGGTCTGTTATTCAGGTTTTTGGAGATGCTAAAAATATTATTGCTTATCACAATATTGTAGGATCAGATGAAAGTGCCCAACTGAATAAATACATCGTCAATATGCAAGTGTATAATGCGAAAAAGGATTCTGCTACTAGATACCTTCAAGCTAATCCTGATCAACAACAGCAAGTAAATGAATCGTTCACACCATTATTTTATGAGTATGAAAATTTCAAAAAAAACTTTTTAGTTGCAAATGCGAATTCACCAGCTTTATTGCCTCTATTATCTGAAGTTGATCCGATTCAGAATTTTGAATCCTACGAAAATTTGGTGCAACAAATTATCAATGGTTTTGATGGGGCTCCTTCAGTGAATCAAATTAAAGCTATGTATTTGAAAAATAAGGAAGCCCATGACGAAATGAAAGCATTTTCTCCAGGTAATCTAGCTCCTGATTTTGCTCAACCAAAAGCAGATGGCAAATTATTAAAACTATCTGATTTGAAAGGAAAGGTCGTATTGATTGATTTTTGGGCTTCATGGTGTGGACCGTGTAGAAGAGAAAATCCAAATGTCGTTCGTATATATCAAAAATATGCAGAGAAAGGGTTTACAGTTTTGAGTGTTTCACTTGATAAAGATAAAAACGCTTGGTTGGAAGCAGTAAAACGAGATAATTTACTTTGGCCAAACCATGTAAGTGATTTGAAGGCTTGGTCAAATGAGGCAGCACAATTATATAAAGTTAAAGGAATTCCATTTACTGTACTCGTTGATAAAGAGGGTAAGATTATTCAAACCAATTTGAGAGGGGAGGAGTTGGAAAATACTTTAAAATCAATTTTTGGATTTTAGTGTTAACAAAAAAAATATATTTTGCATCTGACTTTCATTTAGGAGCACCAAATGCATCTAAGTCATTTGAAAGAGAACTTAAAATATGTGCGTGGTTAGACTCCATTGAAAGTGATTGTGAACATCTATTTCTAATGGGTGATGTTTTTGATTTTTGGTTTGAATATAAACATGTTATACCAAAAGGTTATATTCGTTTATTGGGTCGCTTAGCAAGGTTTACAGATAAAAATATTCCAGTAACTCTTTTTACTGGAAACCACGATATGTGGGCATTTGACTATTTAGAAAAAGAAATAGGTATTAAGATTTATAGAGCACCTATTGATTTAGTTTTAAAAGAAAAAAAATTTCATTTAGGTCATGGTGATGGCTTAGGTCCTGGAGATTATAAGTATAAAATTTTAAAAAAAGTTTTTGAAAATAGACTTTGTCAAAGACTTTTTGGTTTTGTTCATCCAAATCTAGGAATTGGTTTGGCAGATTTTCTTTCCAAAAGAAGTCGTGCAAAAACGGGTCATACAGATGAGGTTTTTTTGGGAGAGGAAAGAGAATGGTTAATTCAATATTGTAAAGAAAGACAAAAAACAAATCCAGTAGATTATTATTTGTTTGGACATAGGCATTTACCCATTGAGCATTCAATAAATGATGCTACCTACATTAATATAGGAGACTGGATAAAATATTCAACCTATGCAGAGTTTGATGGAGATAAGCTACTTTTAAAGTATTTTAACCTATAATTTCGGAAACTTTGACGAATTGTCTGATTCGTTATTGATTTGTTCTTTTTCTCTACTTGTCGAGGTTTCGCCAAAATTTAAAAAAACATCATGTTCGTTAGAAATAAAGGTGTCTCTAGGAGGGGCTTTTCTTCTAGACCTCCTTTTCGATTTGTGTTTATGTTCTGGTCTGAAATAAGGATAAATTACATTTTCAGTGAGATATATAAATAAGCCTTGTATTACGAATAAAATTAAAAATAGAATCATATTATTCGTTTGATATTTTGATTTCATAATCGTAGTACTTCTTATACTCGATTCTTTCCAAGTTTTATTCTCAATCGTATACTGGGCTCTTGAAAGATAAGATAGATTGTAGTTGAATAAAAAGAAATTTTTAAACTCCAGTTTTTCAATGACCGTTTCATCAGCTTGAATATTTTCAGAACGGTGCGTGATTTTAGCAATACCGAGTGAGAAAACAAGCCAGGTGATACCAAACAGGGTATACATTATCGGAATATAAATAAATGGTTTGATCTTAGATCGAAGCTTTCTTCTAGTTTTTTTTACTATGTAATAAAATATTCCATAAAGTATTGGACATATAATTCCAAGATTAAGTGAAATTAATGGGTCATGATGAAAGAAAATGAACCAAATGATATTTAAAGACAGAAACAAAACAACTAAAATAATTGTCTTGAAAATTAGTCGTTTGTCTATATGTTTGTCTTGCGTTTTTCTCAATGTATCTTTATTTCTGCTTTCTTCTATTTTTTTCAATTGTAAGCAAACTCAATTCTCTGCTTGTTTGTCCTGCCACAGATGTATTCTCATCTGCTCTTCTTAGTAAGTAAGGTAAAACTTCATTAATAGGACCATAAGGCACGTATTTCGCTACGTTATAGTTAGAAGATGCCAAGTTATAAGAGATGTGATCGCTCATCCCAAGTAATTGAGCAAAGAAAATACGTTTGTCTTCTCTTTCAATTCTATTTTTATCAATGAGTTCCGTAAGAAGTTTAGAACTTTTTTCATTATGAGTTCCTGCACATAAAGCTAGATTTTCAATATTCTCGAGTATTAACTCTAAAGCTTTATTATAATCTGAATCTGTATGTTTTTTATCAGGTTGTATTGGTGATGCATAGCCCATTTTTTCTGCTCTATCTCGTTCTTTTTCCATGTATGCACCACGAACAAGCTTAATTCCATATTTGTAAGCTCCTTGTTTAGATTTTTCTATTTCTTTTTTAAGGAAAGAAAGTCTATCGTGACGATACATTTGTAAGGTATTGAAAACAATAGCTTTTTCTTTATTATATTTTTCCATCATAGATACACAAATACGATCTATTATATCTTGTATCCAACTTTCTTCAGCATCAATGAAAACTGGAACATCATTTTTGAAACCTGCTGAACAAATTCGATCTATGCGTTGAATAACTTCATTTAATTCACCGTTTTCTTTTTCATTTAACTGAACACTTGTATCATTTGCTTTTTCTAGTAGTCCAAACCTTGAGATTCCTGTAACCTTAAATACAGCATATGGTATTGCACTGTTTCCACTTGCTTTGTGAATTGTAGCAATAATTTCTTGAGTAGTTTTTTCAAAATCTTCATCTGTCGTTTTACCTTCAACTGAATAATCTAGTATTGTTCCAATTCCGAATTTGTATAATTCTTTAGTGGTGTTTTCACAATCATTAATCGTTGTACCTCCACAAAATTGTTTGAAAATTGTTTTTTTTATAATTCCTTCAATTGGTAATTTAAATTTAATCGCAAAGTGGGTCATGGCTTTTCCTATTTTTACAATAGATGGATAACCAATGATTTTAAATAACCAATAGGCTCTATTTAAATCGTTATCAGATTTGCTATGAAAAGCTATTTGCGTGTTGTTAAAATCCATGACAATTAATTTAATTCCGAAATTTAACAATAATTTAGTATAATTTTACTGACTTAGATCAACAATTAAAACATTTGTTAAAATCTAGTTAATTTCCTTTTTGTATGTACAGTATTCAAGCAACAAATTATACTATTGAAATAGGTTCACTTATTGACTCAAGTTTAGCTTTATTACTTGGTTCACAGTTTAAAGAATCTAAAAAAATTATACTTGTTGACGAAAACACCAAGCAATTTTGTTTGGAATATTTAATTACTTCATATCAAGAATTAGCGTTTGCTGAAATTATCGAATTACCTGCTGGAGAGGAAAATAAACAACTCGAAATGTGCGTTCAAGTATGGGAAGCACTAACAGAGTATCAGATTGATAGAAAGGCATTAATTATCAATTTAGGAGGGGGGGTGATTACAGACATGGGAGGTTTGATTGCTTCTCTTTATAAAAGAGGAATTTCTTTTATAAATATTCCTACTACTTTATTGGCTATGGTTGATGCTTCTGTTGGTGGTAAGACTGGTGTAGATTTAGGAATTTTTAAAAATCAAATTGGACTTTTTGCATTTCCCAAAGCGGTATTTATTGACCCTGGTTTTTTAAATACATTGGATAATTTACAAATCAAAAATGGACTCGCAGAAATGCTTAAGCATGGTTTAATAAGTGATTTAAATCATTGGAAAAAATTAAAAACATGTGTTTTAAATCATGAGAACTTAACTGATGAATTAATTCAGTTATCGGTAAATATTAAAAATCAGATTGTTATTTCAGATCCTTTTGAAGTTAACGAACGTAAAAAATTAAATTTTGGACATACAATAGGACATGCAATAGAGAGTTTTTATTTAGAAAAGAAAACACCTATTCTTCATGGTTTAGCAATTGCTGCTGGAATTCAAATTGAAAATTATATTTCTCTCCAAATGAATTTTATCAGTCAAATAGAATATGATGAAATCAATCAATTTATAAGTCAAACATATCCAAAATTAAATTTCACATCTGAAAATTTTGATCAAATTATTTCAAATACAAAACAAGATAAAAAGAATATAAAAAATCAAGTAATGATGGTTCTTCTAAAATCTATTGGATCTGCTGTTGTAGATGTTCCTGTTACAGAGGAAATGATTAGATCGGGTTTGAATAACTATCTAAAAGGTTAACGATTATGTTCAGAGTGAAGATTTAATAACTTTGATTTTAATTTCTCAAGTTTTTCAATAACAGATACTTCGTTTCTCTCAATAGGCTTGTATCCTTCCAAATCTTCCTTTGATTTTATGGCGTTTTTTGCTCCTTCAAGTGTAAACCCTTTGATACGTACCAAATAATAAATTTTGTTAATATTTACGATGTCTTTAGGGGTAAAAAGTCTGTTGCCTTTTCTGTTTTTTTTAGGAGCAATAACCTGAAATTCTTTTTCCCAAAACCTTATTAATGAAGTGTTAACGTCAAACATTTCAGCTACCTCACCAATTGTGTAGTAAAGTTTAGTTAGATTATGTTCAGCTACTTTGTTCAAAATTAACAGATTTTGTATATGCGAAAATAGTGATATTTTTGTAAATCTATGAAAAATGTTTTTTCATTTATTGTTTATATTGCTCTTCTGTTTACTTCTTTTAGTTTACATTCACAAGTTCATGATACCGAAGAAGAACCACAATTAAATTTTGATGAGCGTACCAATCCCTTACCCCAAAACAACACCGCTTACGTTGATAATATCATTTCTTTTGCAAAGACTTTCTTGGGAACTCCTTATTTAAGTTCTGGAGCTTCACCAACGGGTTTTGATTGTTCTGGCTTTGTTTCTTATGTGTTGGGTAATTTTGGTTTTGATATCATACATTCTAGTTATGGGATGGCTGAATATGGAAAAACGGTGAAATTATCTGAAGTTAAGCCAGGAGATTTAATGTTTTTTAAAGGAAGTAATGCTGGTTCAAGTCGCATTGGTCACGTTGCTATGGTGGTTGAGGTTGACCAGGTAGAAGGGATCAAGTTTATTCATGCATCTACATCTAAAGGTATTGCTATTGATAGGTTTAATGGTAGTAAATACTATGTCCCGAGATATATAACGACCAAAAGATTAGATTATGGTAATCCGTAATGATTATTTAAACGAGATGAATTTTTGGGTAATGTAACTAAAAATAACAATGATCGAAGTGGTTAGCACTTGGCTTGGAAAAGGCCACCAGTTGAAGTACTCTACAAATAACTTAAGTAGACCATAATTCAAAAAAACGCTAAGTACGACAAAGGTTAAATGCCTAAATAATTGTTTTTTACCTGCTAATTCGCTATCATCCCAAACAACATATTTACTCGTGAAAAATCCTATTGGAAAGGTTATAGAGAATGAAATAATAAAAGCAGCAATGTGTGCATGAATTTCAAATCCTATGTCAATACTTTTTTGATGAAAAACAAAGTTTTCACAGTAATAAAAAATTAAAAGCCCAAATAATGTGTTACTTCCACCGCAGGCTAAATAATAGTATGTTTGTTTGTCCATTAATTTTTGAAATAATGGAAAAAAAATATCTAAAAAATGACGTATTGATTTTGCTGTCTTTGTTCTCATTAGTGGGACAAAATTAATTTTTTAGCTTATAAATTAAAAGAATAGCAGTAACATTTTATGAAATCATTCGTAAAGCATAAATAATAAAAGATCTTATTTGAAGAAAATAAATTACATACTGTACTTACTTCTAATTCTTTTCGTTGTTTCTTGTAAAAGAAATACAGATAGTTCTACAACTTTTGTTTTTGGTGATGAGGCTTCTGATCTACCTGCTATTTTGAAAGATAAGGAATTAAATGTGCTTTTTGAATATAGTCCCACTTCATTTTATTTTTATAAAGGAACGAATATGGGGTTTGAGTATGAGATGCTTAAGGCTTTTTCAAAAGAGATCGGAGTGAAGTTAAAAGTTGAAATAATCAAGGATTTTAATGAGGCAGAACACAAAATCATCTATGGTGACGCACAGATACTAGCTTGTAATTACACTATTACGAAAGAGCGTAGAGAAAAATTTGATTTTACTATACCTTATCTTCGAACCCCACAGGTACTAATTCAAAGAATGCCTTGGGATAGCACTCCAGCGTATATAAAAGATCCAATTCAGTTAACACATAAAAAAATCATAGTTGCAAGTAATTCAAGTTACGTACAAAGACTTGCTCATTTGCAGGAGGAATTAGGAGACACCATCTTTTATCAAGAGGCAAACAATAAAACTACCCCAGAAAAACTAATGCGATTGGTTTCTGAAAAAAAAATAGATTATACTGTTGTTGATAATCACATAGCTGTTGCAAGTGCCTATGAATTTAAAAATTTAGATCATCATTTGCGCTTAAGTGTGAAACAACAGATAGCATTTGGGTTAAGAAAAAACACACCACTTTTAAGGTACAAATTAAACAAATGGATTAAGAAATTTAGAAAAACTCCTCATTATCATTTTCTTAAACAAAAATATTATCATGGTAAGGAGTTATCTGAATTGACCTATGAAGATTACTTAAATGCAGGGGGTGGTAAATTATCTGCTTATGATAAAATTTTTAAACGTGAAGCAAGTAAAGAACAAATTGAATGGCAGTTGGTTGCAGCGGTTGTACAACAAGAGTCAAATTTTAAACCATACATTAAAGGTAAAGGAGGTGCTTTTGGTTTAATGCAATTTATGCCAAGTACTGGTAGAAGGTATGGAGTAAACCCTGAATCATCTCCTTCTACTCAAATCAAAGCTGGAACTAAGAAAATCAAAACAGACTTGAAATTATGGAAGGAAATTCCAAATCCAAATCAAAAAATTAAATTTGCCTTAGCCACATATAATGCCGGACATGCACCCATTCAAAAAGCACAACAAAAAGCACGCTTATTAGGTCTAGATCCATTGGTTTGGGATGGAAATGTTGAAAAAGTACTCTCAAAAAAAAGGGGGAGAAGGGTAGCACATTATGTAAAACAAGTTTATAAAAGATATGCTACTTTTAAGTTGATGTATGAATAAATTATTGCTTGTAATACAAGGTCCTACAGCAAGTGGCAAAACAGCCCTCTCAATTTCCCTGGCTAAAAAGTTGAATACTGTTATTTTTTCAGCTGATTCTAGACAGTTTTATAAAGAAATCACTATCGGGACAGCAAAACCAACTCTCGATGAACAGTCGGGTGTTTTACATTATTTTATTGATAGTCATTCTATTCATGATAAAGTTACAGCAGCATCTTTTGTCTCTGAGTCCTTACCTTTGTTAAATAAAGCATTTGAGAAATTTGATATAGTAATTCTAGTAGGAGGTTCTGGAATGTATATAGATGCGCTTTGTTATGGGTTGGATGATTTACCAGTGAATCAAATGATTAAGAATGATTTGATTTTGCATCATCAAACTAACGGACTTGAATCTTTATTAGATGAGTTAAAAAATTGCGATCCTGAATATTACCATAAAGTGGATAAAAACAATGCTGTAAGAATTATTAGAGCATTAGAGGTAATACGAATTTCAGGCAAAACCTTTACCTCTTTTTTATCTGGATCTAAAGGAAATAATCATGCTTTTGATATTAAAAAATTCACTATTGATTTAGAAAGAGACATATTATATGATAGAATTAACAAGCGAGTAGATTTAATGGTTGATAATGGATTAGAGCAAGAAGTTCATTCTGTTATAGAATATCGAGCTTTACAAGCTTTACAAACGGTAGGTTATACTGAATGGTTTGATTTTATTGATGGTAAGTTTGACAAAAAAGAAACAATTGAAAGAATAAAACAGAATACACGAAGATATGCCAAAAGACAATTGACCTGGTTTAGAAGAGATAAATCTGCCATTTGGTTAAAAGGAAAATTATTAGAAGAACAGGTTCAAGAAATCGAAAGTTATTTAATTAGTTGGAAAAATGATAATTGAATTTCAGAATGTTATTCCAAATCCATTGAAACATGAACTTTCATGTTCTGGAGAATTATGGGGTAAAAGTGTGTCTTTTCATTCCGAAGAAAATACATTAATAGATGCACATAGTGGTAAAGGAAAATCTACTTTTACTTCTTTAGTTGCTGGATTGAGATTTGATTTCGAGGGAAACATTTTGATTGATTCTAAAAAACTTCAAACAATTTCGAAAAATGAATGGTCTGAATTAAGAAAAAATAAACTTTCGTTTATCTTTCAAGATTTGCAATTGTTTGAAAATTTAACTGTTAAAGATAATTTGTTGATTAAAAATAATTTAACTGATTTTAAGACGGAAAAAGAAATAAAATATCTACTAGAATTTTTAGGGATTGATACTAAATGGAGACAATTCTGTGGGACACTTTCACTAGGTCAACAACAAAGAGTGGCAATTATCCGATCACTTTTACAGCCAGCAGCATTTTTGATAATGGACGAACCCTTTTCGCATTTGGACGAAGTAAATACTCAGAATGCATTTATAATGATTCAAAAACATTGTTCAGAAAATAATATTGGCACAATATTAACAACACTGGGACAAAACTATCATGCACAATGGGACAAAAGAATTCAAATCGCATAATAAGTAAAATACTTTTCGCAAATCAAGATAAAAAACAATTGTTTTTTGCATTTTTTGGTGTATTAATAGGTTTTGTATTTATTTCAATTTCAATTCATTATTTAATATTAATCAGTCAAAAATCAGCTTCTAATGAAATGCTCGATGCATCTGCAATAACGATTCAAAAACAAGTTACATCGAGTAATACACTCTCATTAGCAAATCACACTTTTAGTAATGATGAAATTGAATTCTACAAGAAATTATCGTTTTTAGAAAAGGTTGTAAAAGTAGAAAATAATGATTTTTCAATTGAATTACAGTCAAATGATCCACTTGTACCTTATTTTAGATCTGATATTTTTATTCAATCTATTCCGTCTGATTTTTTGGATGTAGAATCAAAATTTTGGATGTGGAACGAAGGAGATCATAGAGTTCCAATTATTCTTCCACGAGATTTTATTTATATGATGAATAATTTTTTGTCTTCCTCTAATCTACCTCAGTTATCTGATGATATTTTGAAGGATGTTAAATTTCAGATTAAATTAGGAAATGAAAATCCTGTTTTTTTTGAAGCTAAAATTATTGGGTTTACTAACGAAATTTCTTCTATCCTAGTTCCAGAATCATTTATGAATTTTGGTAGTACCCACTTTGGGTTGAAAACACATACTTCTTGCACTCAGTTGATGATTAAATCAAAAAAAGGAAAGTTTGGACTTGTTGAAGAGTTAATTGCAAGAAATCATTTAGAGGTGAAAAAAAATCAATTGATAGAAGGGAAACTAAAGAGTATTTTAACCATAATTTTATCCTCAATAACATTTATTTCACTTGTTGTTGTTTTAGTTTCAATGATTGTTTTGATTCAATACTTACAATTATTGATAACAAGAAATACGTATGAAATTAGAACTATGTTGAGATTAGGTGTATTAATCAAAACGATTGTTATTCATTTTGTTAAATATATTTTTTGGGGGTTTCTAATTGTTATTACTATGATAATCATAATCGATTTAATATCAATAAAATATATAAATGAAGTGCTGAATTCAGCTGGTTTTAACTTGTCTGAGACAAATTATTTTTTAATTATATCAGTTTTATCGGTTTTATTTATTTCTGTATTTATTTCAACAGTAATTTCGGTTTATCGTTTTGTTCAAAATGAATTTTAGCAAGAATTAACACTAGGTTGAGGGTATAAATTTCTATTTTTGATGTTCAATAATTAATTTTTCAGGTATGAAGTTCATTTTATTATCTTTTTCATTAGCTGTTTCATTTTTGTCATTATCTCAAAAACTTAAGTTCAAAGTTAATGGTGAAAAAGATACAACCGTTTTTTTGGTGAAGTATTACGGGAAAGGAATGTATTATGCTGATACAGCAAAGATGAAAGGAGGAGTAGTTGAGTTTGACGGAAAAAAACAAAAGCCTGGAGTAATGGCACTTTTATTGTCTGGGCAACGATATTTTGATTTTTTGTATAATAATGAAGAAGTTCATTTAGTAACACAAGGTCCAGATTTTGTCCAAAACATGAAGGTGGTTAAATCATTCGAAAATGATGTTTTTTTGAAGTATATCACTTTTATGAACGAACAGAGAATTAAAGCCAAAGAAATTTCTGATCTAAAAGAGAAAGCGGTTAAAGGAGAACCAGAATATAAATCTCTTTCGGCGGAATTAGAAAAAATATCAAAACAAGTTGTCGCTTATCAAAAAGAATTAATTCAAACATATCCTTCTACGTTTGTAAGTAAGGTCGTTAAAATGTCAATGGATGTTGAAATACCTGAGGTGCCAAGAAATTTAGATGGGTCTTTAGTTGATTCTAATTTTGCTTATAAATACTATAGAGATCATTATTTTGATAACGTTGATTTGAACGATGATCGTCTTTTGAATACACCGGTATTTCACAATAAGTTAGAATTCTTTTTTAGTGAAAAAATGCTTATACCAAATCCTGATTCAATAACTAAATATGCTTATCGTTTTGTGGATCGTTTGAATACTAAATCGGAGATGTTTAAATATTGTTTAACTCATATCACATCAACTTATGAGAAATCAAATATCATGGGTATGGATAAAGTATTTGTGAGAATGGGTGAAAAATATTATTGTCCAAAAAATTTAGATGGATCTTCCAACATAACTTGGATGGACAAGGAGAAGTTGGATGATCTATGTAAAAAAGTTAAAACAAATAGAAATTTGGTTGTTGGTGTAGTTCCACCAAACATTACTCTAGTAGATTCAACCGACGAAAAGTGGCATGATTTCTATAGCTTGAAAAAGGAATTTGTAGTATTATATTTTTGGGATCCTGAATGTGGACATTGTAAAAAAACTACGCCAAAATTAGGTGAGTTATATGCTAAAAAATTAAAAAACAGAAACGTCGAGGTTTTTGCAATTGGAAAAGCAATCGGTGAAGATTTTGGCAAATGGAAAAAATTCATCAAAGAGAATAATTTGACTTTTACCAATGTTGCTGTTACTGAAAAGTTGTATAATGCTGCACTTAAGGATCCACTAAAATTTGTTCCTAAATACACTTCTTTAGAATCATTAAATTATCAAGAAACCTACGATATATATTCTACGCCAAGAATTTTTGTGTTAGACAAGGATAAAAAAATAATTGCTAAAAGTTTATCTATTTCTCAATTAGAAGATATGTTGGATCATCTTCAAGATAAAAAAGATGCTCCAAAATTATTTCCTCCCGATCCAGAGGAAGATGAACATGCTAAATCACACTAATCTAAAGAGGCTGTCAAATAACGACAGCCTTTCATTTTTTTATACATGAAGTTGAAAACTAATTTTTGGATTTTAAGTTTTTCGATGCTTTTCTTTATGATTAGTTTCAATTTAATCATGCCTCAATTAAATGATTATCTAACCGAATTAGGTGGATCTACATACAAAGGATTGATAATTACTTTTTTTACAATTGCCGCAGCGATATCTCGTCCATTTTCAGGGAAGTTAGCAGACTTAATAGGAAGAAAGAAAGTAGTTTTTATGGGGTATTTAATGGCTGTGATAATAGGTGCTCTTTATTTATCTGCTAATTCTATATTCTTTTTTTTACTGTTGCGATTTTTCCATGGATTTGCTGTTGGTTTTGCGCCTACGGGAGCTACAGCACTAGTAACCGATATTTTACCGGTTGAAATACGTGGTAAAGGAATGGGTATTTGGGGTATGTTTGTTTCATTGGGAATAGGAATAGGACAATATTTATGTACACCGATTTATTCACTTGTAGGAAACGATGGAGTTTTCTTATCAGCTGTTATTTGTGTTTTGATCTCTATTGTTTTGATGAATTATGTGAGTGAAACTTTAGAAAAAAAGTCTTCTTTTGAATTGCAACATCTTAAAATAACAAAAAGAGATGTGATTGATGTAAATGTGCTTCCTGCAGCTATTGTTATGTTTTTAACGGCTATGTGTTCAGGGGTAGTTTTTGTTTTAACTCCTGATGTTTCTGAATTCTTACACATTCAAAATAAAGGGTGGTTTTTCTTTTTTTATGTTCTGACCACGATGATTGTACGATTTTTTGCTGGAAATATCTCGGATAAATATGGGCGAAAATCAGTACTTTTAGTTGGCGTTATTTTGTTAACCTTAAGTATGTTTTTACTTACACAAGTAAAAACAGTTTCAATGTATACTTTTGCTTCGATTATTTTTGGATTGGCAACAGGGGTGAATAGTCCAGCTCTATTTGCTTGGACTGCAGATTTATCACATAAAGATCGAAGAGGAGTAGGTGCTGGAACTTTATTTATTGCATTGGAAGTAGGAATCATGATGAGTTCTTTTTTAACCTTGTTTTTCTATAAAAATAATTTAGAAACAGTATTTAAGTCCTTTTATATTGGTGCAATTTCTGCTACATTAGCGCTATGTTATTTATTTTTTGAACTGAGAAAAAAGAGGTGATATGCTTTCAATTACGGAAGAAAATTATTTAAAGTCATTATTTAATTTAGGGAATCATGATGTTGAAATTGAAGGGGTTGGCACTAATGAACTTGCTGCTTGCCTTGATGTAAAGCCTTCATCAGCAAATGATATGTTAAAAAAGTTAAAATCAAAAGGCTATATCGAATACGAGAAATATGGCAAGATTTATTTAACTGAATTAGGAAAAACAGTCGCTATTCAAGTTGTAAGAAAACATCGATTATGGGAGACTTTTTTATATGAGAAACTTGAGTTTACATGGGATCAAGTACATGAAGTTGCAGAACAATTAGAACATATTAAGTCGGAACAATTGATTGAAAAATTAGATGCTTTTCTAGGATTTCCCAAAATAGACCCCCATGGTGATCCAATTCCAGATCAGTATGGTGTTTTTGAATTTTTACCTAAAAAACTCCTTAGCGATATTGAAGTTGGTGCATTTTGTGAAATGCTTGCCGTGAAAGATAATTCTGCAGAATTTCTAAATTTTGCGACGGAATTAGGATTGTCAGTTGATCAGATGATTCAAGTAAAATCAAAGCAAACTTTTGACTCTACTATGGAGATTGTTATTGGTGATAAAATAAACCGTATTAGTTTAAAGTTTGCTCAGAATATTTATGTAAAATAAGAGACAAAAAAAGGGGCTAAAAGCCCCGTAAAGAATCAAAGTAAAATTTCTAAAACTAATTAAGCTTGTTTAACATTTACTGCGTTTAATCCTTTTCTACCTTCTTGAAGTTCGAAAGTTACAACATCGTTCTCTGTGATTTTGTCAATCAAGCCTGTTACGTGAACAAAATACTCCTTGTTCGAATCTTCCTCTTTAATAAAACCAAATCCTTTGGTCTCATTAAAGAATTTTACTATACCTTTATTCATAGTGTAATGTTAGTCATAATAAATCTAAAAAACCAATTAATTTTCAACTATTAATTTAAAACACTTAATTTCATGTCAAAACTTAAACTGCTTTTAAGACGATTATATCCTTATTTTGTTGATGTATGGCAATATTTGGTGATTATTTTAATTTTCATTTTAGCAGCGATATTTTATTTATGACTATTTAATAAATCTAATGCTGAGTTTTTTTTGATATCGTATATTTGTGTATTAAAAAAATAAACTTGGAATATTTAAAAGAAATATCAATAGTTATTCCTCTATTTAATGAAGAGGAATCTCTTAATGAGCTTTTTATCTGGATAAATGATGTTATGCAAAAACATCAATTTAAATATGAAGTGATTTTTGTTGATGATGGAAGTAAAGATAATTCATGGAAGGTTATTGAAGAGTTATCTACTAAATTCGATTCGGTAAAAGGGCTTAAATTTCAACGTAATTATGGGAAATCTGCGGCATTACAAAAAGGATTTGAAGCAGCAGTTGGTAAGGTTGTGATAACCATGGATGCTGATTTGCAAGATAGTCCTGATGAAATACCATATTTATATGAAATGATTGCAAAAGAGGATTATGATGTTGTATCTGGATGGAAAAAGAAAAGACATGATCCAATATCAAAAACACTTCCAACAAAATTATATAACTGGGCAGCTAGAAAACTAACGGGGATTTATTTACACGATTTCAACTGTGGTTTAAAAGCTTACAAAAATGAAGTTGTCAAAAGCATCGAGGTTTATGGAGATATGCATAGGTATATTCCTCCTTTAGCAAAGTTTGCAGGGTTTAATAAGATTGGTGAAAGGGTAGTTGAACACCAAGCCCGAAAATATGGTACAACAAAATTTGGTTTCAATCGATTTGTAAACGGACCACTTGACTTATTGTCAGTAGTTTTCATGGGTAAATTTGGTAAAAAACCAATGCATTTTTTTGGTGCTATTGGCATGCTCATGTTTATTATTGGTTTTTTCTTCGCCTCTATTTTAATAATTGATAAGTTATTTATACATGAACATGCAAAATTACTAGTGGACAGAACAGAGTTTTTGTTGACCTTAGTATGTATGATTTTGGGAGTTCAATTTTTTCTAGCAGGGTTTTTGGCGGAACTTGTGGGAAGAAATTCATCGACTAGAAATTCTTATTTAATAGAGAAAGAAATTGGATGTTAAAAGAGTGGATTGATAATTCTTGGACTTTATTTATTGATCGTGATGGTGTCATTAATAAACGGATATTTGGCGATTACGTAAAAAAAACGACAGATTTTCATTTTGAAAAAGGGGTGTTTGAGTTTTTTAAATTTGCAAATACTCACTTTCATAAAATCATAGTAGTCACCAATCAACAAGGTGTTGGAAAAGGTCTAATGACTTTGTCAGAATTAGAACTAATTCACGATTTTATGAAAAACACGATACAAATCAATAGTGGAAGAATTGATCAGATTTATGCTGCTACAAATTTGAAAAATGATAATTTAGATACAAGAAAGCCACTTCCATTTATGGGGCTTAAAGCAAAAAAGGATTTTCCTACAATTGATTTTACTAAGTCAATCATGATTGGAGATACCGATAGCGATATTTTATTTGGGAAAAAATTAGGAATGAAAACTATATTGATAAATTCTAAAGAGTTAGTTACCGAAAAACCGGATTTTTCAGTTTCAACATTAGCTGATTTAATATTTTAGAGATGATTAAAAAGGGGTTATTTATTTTATTTTCATTTTTGACTATCATTTCTTTAAGTCAAGAAAATAAAGTAGACACGAAAGGAAAAAAACAGGGTTATTGGAAAAAATATTTTCCAGGAACCACACTTGTAGATTATGAAGGTTCATTCATTGACGATATTCCTAATGGCTTATTTATTTATTATTTCAAAAATGGGAGAATAAAATCTAGAATGATTTTTAAAGAACGAGGTACTGTAACGTATTCTACTATTTATCATGATGATGATAGTAATTATCCCATGGCTTCTGGTAAGTATGTAAATAAAGTAAAAGATAGTACTTGGAATTATTGGGGGCCTTCAGGAAGAATTAGTGTCACTGAAAACTTTAAATTGGGTTTATTAGATGGAAAAAAAGTCATTTATTATGTTCCCGAATTAATTAATGATAAAAATTTAATTATCGCTCAAGATTTAAATTTCAGAAACGGTAAAAAAGAGGGAGAACAAAAAGAATATTTTGATAACGGGGTATTGAAAAGTAAATCTAATTATGTAAACGATAAACTTGTTGGCGAAGTAATATCTTACTCTCCGGCAGGAACAATTGAAATGAGAGATAATTATGTGAATGGCGAGAAAGAAGGTTGGTGTTACGCATATGATTCTAGTGGTTTGGAAATTGGAAAAGTATATTACCGGTCTGGAGTAAGGCTTGATGAAAAACAAACTAAAATTTATTTAGATAAACTTAAAGAGAAAAAAAAGTAAAACTTGAAGTATATAATCTACATAGTAGCCATCGTATTCTTTTTTGTAGCTTGTAAAAAACAAGAACAAAAGATAGTTTCTTATACCAAATCAGATGATTATTCTGGATTAAAAGTGGGAAATGTTTCGTATTACAATGTAAGATACATACTTCACGATGCTCAAGTTGATAGACATGATACGATTGATTTTAAAATGAAATCGCTTATTGAAGATACGTTTAGAGATAACACGGGTAATTTAAGATATAAAATCCATCGATTTCGCTGGAATGATACTATAGCAAGTTGGGTGAATTTAAAAGTGTTTTCAGCTTTTATAAAGAATCAGTATTATGTTGAAAATGAAGATAATATTTTAAAGAAAAAACTATCTATACCTTACGTTTATAATTTTGCTTGGAATTCTGATTCCTACAATGTGAATGATACGATGTATTTTAGGTATGGGTATTTTTACCCTTCGTTAGAAATCAAAGAATTCAAAGTCGACTCAGTAATTCACGTAAAACAGCAATTCTATCAAACTTATGTTGATTTAAAGCGTAAAAATGAATTCTTTGCTAAGAATAAAGGTTTAGTTATTAGGTCTTATAAAGATCTCAAAATAAAAAAAGGAGATACTACAAACGTTGATAAGGGAGAAGAATGGTTTTTATATATGTATCAATTTGAGTTAGGTAAATGAAAAAGATTCATTTTGTTTCTCCATTTTATCCTTACAGGGGGGGGATAGCTCAGTTTTCAGATGCCTTATTTAAACAGCTACAAAAATCTAATATTGTTTTCAAAATCAATTATAAAAGATTATATCCTTCTCTATTATTTCCAGGAAAGTCTCAATTTGTCGATGATAAACAAAAAATAAAAAATGGGTTAGATTCTTTGAACCCTTTGTCAATTATTAGATTAGCCTTAAAAATTAAAAAAGAATCAGATCAAAATATTTTATTGAGTGTCTATTGGATGTCTTTTTTTGCACCTATTTTAAGCTTATTTAATTTGGTACTACCAAAAAGAATAAAAAAAGTAGCAATTATACACAATCTAATACCGCATGAACCTCGTTTTTTTGATTCGATTTTAACTCGATGGTACTTAAATAATCAAGATGCATTTGTTGTACTATCTGAAAAAGTGAACCAAGATGTCCTAAAATGGAAGCCAAATGCTAAAATAATACGATTATTTCACCCCATATATGATCATTTTGGAGATAAACTAGAGAAGAAATTTGCAAGAGAAAAGTTTGGGATTTCTTCTGAAAGAAAAGTAGTTTTATTTTTTGGCTTGATAAGAGATTATAAAGGGCTGGATTCTTTACTTCAATCATTTTCATTTTTAGACGATACTTATCTTTTAGTTATAGCAGGAGAATGTTATGGTGGTTTTGAAAAATATCAAGCTATAATTGATAAGTATAAAATATCAAGTAGAATTATGCATCTTGATTATTTTGTTTCGGATTCTGAGGTACCTTATTTATTTTCTTCAGCAGACGTATGTGTTTTACCATACAAAAAAGCTACTCAAAGTGGTGTGACAGCTACTGCATTGCATTTTGAAACACCCATTATTTGTTCAAACGTGGGAGGTTTGTCTGAATATGTTAAAAATGGTGAAAATGGTTTGCTTGTAACTCCTAATGATATCAAAGATTTAACCGATGCAATCGTGTCTGTCTGTGAATCAGAAATGAATAATAAGTTGGTCTATAAAACAAAGCAAATAAAAGCATCATTTTCTTGGGATAGGTTTGCGGTCGAATTGAATCAATTTATAGAATCTCAATACTAACGCATTATTAAGTTTAATCTTACTTATACTATTTTTATCGTATATAGATTGATATTGATAAATCAAAATTTTATATTTGCGTTCATTTTAAAAATTATAACCTCGTACGAATATGCGTAACAAAGGATTTTTTTGGTTTCTGACGATATTACTTTCGGCAGTTTGTGTTTATCAACTTTCATTTACATTTGTTTCTAATTCAGTTGAGAAAAAAGCTGAAAAAGAAGCAGTTATTAGGGTGGGTGAGTTGCAAAAAGAAGCATCTAAGAACAACGGGATTGCTGTATTGCCAAATGGTACAGAGGTTGATTTTAAAGAGCCAGAGTCTTACGAGCTTGCTAAGGCAGCATATGTAAATTTAATTTTACAAGAGAAAGGTTCTCAAGCTGTTTATCCATTATTAGGATCTAATTTTCAGCAGGTTAAAAATAGGTCAATGGCTTTTGGACTAGATTTAGTAGGTGGAATGAGTGTGACACTAGAAATTTCCGTGCCGGAATTAGTTAAAAGTATGGCTAGAAACCCTAGAGATATTCGTTTCAAAAAACCTTACGAAAGAGCACTTGCTATTTATAATTCAAAGGGTGGTGATTTTATCGATGTATTTGCTTCAGAGTTTAAAAAATACAATGGAGACGCACTAATTGTTCGTGAATTGGCAATTACTGAAATAGATGAATTGAATAAAAATTCAACAAATTCACAAGTTGTAAACTACCTCAAAGCAAAAGTAGCTAGTTCAATGGAAGGGGTTGAACAAATTATGAGTAAGCGTATTAATCAATTTGGAGTTGCACAACCGAATATTCAAAAAGAAAATGGTACAAACCGAATCTATATTGAATTACCTGGTGTGCAAGATGAGGCGACTGTAGCTGAAAAATTACAGTCTACAGCAAATTTACAATTCTTTGAAACATATGAACGTGAAGAAATCCAAATGGCCTTGTCACAAGCAAGTCAATTATCTACGCAGCCAGAAATAGTAGAAGAAGAAATAACGGATACCACTGCAACTGATTCTCTTACATTAGCAAAAAAAGATACGGCTAAAAAGGTTGAGAACAAGCCTTTAACTGCTTTAACAAAATCTACAGCTAGTTTAGATACATATTTAAAGCCAGGACAAGCTGTTAGTATAGGTTTCGCAAGCTTACAAGATAAAGAAAAAGTAGATAAAATTATCAGAAGAAAAGACATTCAAGCGTTATTTCCAGAAGATTTAAAATTTATGTGGTCTGCTTCTCCTGAGAAATTGAATAAAAGCGATAAAGATGGTTCTTATGTGCTTTATGCAGTTAAGGTTCCAATCAATGGAAAAGCTCAAGTGGGTGGTAAAGACATTAAAAATGCAAGCAAAGGTTTAGATCAGGCTAGTGGTCAGGTTACGGTAGATTTATCAATGACTTTGGAAGGTTCTGATAAATGGGCTAAAATGACAAGTGATAATGTTGGTAAGTGTGTAGCGATCACGATGGATGATGTTGTTTATTCTGCTCCTCGCGTAAACGAGGCAATTACTAGAGGAAACACTCAAATTTCTGGAAGTTTTACAATCGAGGATGCTGAAGATTTAGCAGGATTATTAAACGGTGGTGCTTTGCCTGCACCTTGTGTTATTAAAGAACAAACGAAAGTAGGTCCTTCAATTGGTTCAGAAAATTCTCAAGCTGGTTTGATTTCTTTTGCTTTTGCTTTCCTAGCGGTATTAATCTACATGTGGATGTATTACGGAAAAGGAGGTATGGTCGCAAATATTGCACTTGCTGTTAACGTAGTATTTATATTAGGTTGTTTAGCATCTTTTGGGGCTGTATTGACTTTAGCAGGTATTGCCGGAATTGTATTAACCATTGGTACTGCAGTAGATGCCAATATCTTGATCTTTGAGCGTATTCGTGAAGAGGTAAGAAGAGGAGTAAGTCAGACTGAAGCTATTGAAATTGGTTTCAAAAAAGCATTGCCTTCAATCATAGATGCGAATGCTACCCACTTGTTAGTTGGTATTATATTGAAATCCTTTGGTAAAGGAGAAATGGAGTCTTTTGCCACTACATTGATCATTGGTATTTTTACTTCATTGTTTACAGCAATTGTTATTTCTAGATTAGTAATTGGTTACATGCTTGAAAAAGGAAAAGATGTAAACTTTAGTACTAATTTCTTGAAAAATGCATTCCAAAACTTTAACATTGATTGGGTAGGAAAAAGAAAATATTACTATATTTTTTCAATTTCAGTTACTGTTTTAGGTATGGTTTCTTTATTTAGCAGAGGTTTAAAGCAAAGTGTAGAATTTACTGGTGGTAGAACATTTGCTGTTAAATTCGAACAAAAAGCAGATATTGAACATGTACGTAAAAATTTATCTAAAGTATTTGTTGAAAATGGTGAAGTTGCTTCTATTGATTTGAAAACAAAATCAAATGAGTACAATGTTGAAATTATAACAAACTATAAATTGAGTAAGGATAATGCTACTCAAGAAGTAACGGATAAATTAAAGGAAGGATTAATTGCTTGTAAAGCTAAATTAGGTAAATATCAAATTCTAGAACAAAGAAGTATTTCTGCATCTGTTTCAAGTGAATTATGGACTTCTTCTGCAATTGCGATCTTCATTTCGTTAGTAGTAATCTTTGCTTTCATATTTATACGTTTTGGAAATTGGCAATATTCTTTAGGTGCGATTGTAGGTTTAGCACATGATGCTTTCTTTGTAATCTCTATTTTTTCTTTGTTACACGGTTACTTGCCTTTCAGTCTAGATGTTAATCAAGCTTTTATTGCTGCAATTTTAACGGTAATTAGTTACTCTATGAATGATACAGTGATCGTATTTGACCGTATTCGTGAAAATTTAAAAGTGAAGAAAAAAGATGAGAGTACAGAAACAATCATAAACCGTTCATTGAATACTACCTTAAGTAGAACTTTTAATACTTCGATGATTTTATTCCTTGTTGTATTGATTATGTTTTTATTTGGTGGACCAGCAATTAAAGGTTTCTTGTTTGCAATGTTGATTGGAGTAGTGATTGGTACTTATTCTTCTATTTGTATTGCAACTCCGATTCTGATTGATTTCGGAAAAAAAAGTAAATAATTTTAAAATAAACAGCGGAGTGTACATTTATTTTCTTAAATTTGCACTCCGATTTAATAGAAAAGATATAATTAACAAAATACGATTATGAAAAACGGTATTCATCCAGAAGATTATAGATTAGTAGTATTCAAAGATATGACTAATGATTATACATTTTTATGTCATTCTTGTGCTTCTTCTAGCGAAAACATTACTTGGACGGATGGTAATGAGTATCCATTAGTGAAATTGGATATTTCTCACACATCTCACCCATTCTTTACAGGAGTTGTTAAATTTGTCGATACAGCAGGACGTATTGATAAGTTTAAATCAAGATACGGAAGACTTACTAAGTAAGAAAATTCAAATATCTAAAGCCCTCATTGAGGGCTTTTTTTTTGTATTATTGTATCTTGTATTTGTTAAATCTTCTATGAAAATACACTTAGGAATTTTCTTATTCTTTTTACTAATCAGTTCCACCTCAATAGCAGGTAAAATTGATAAGGCTTTTGCTTGCTTGAAAGAAATGAATTATTTCGAAGCGAAAAAGCTGTTTTATGAATCTTTAAAAAAGAAAGAAGTTCCTGCATCTTATGGTTTATCAACCATATTCTATCGCAAAGACAATCCTTTTCATAATATTGACTCAGCATACAAATATATAAGCATTGCTGAAGCTGGATATTTCAAAATGTTAGAGGAAGATAAAGCTAAATTTGCTTTACTCGGGATGAATTACGATAGCATACTTCAATTAAGGGAAAAAATTGGTTCATTTTATTATCAGATTGCTTTAAGTAAAAATAGTGAAGTAGCACTTACTGAGTTTATGGAAAAATATCCTTGGTCAAAAGAAAATCAATTAAGTGTAGTACAAAGAGATTCTTTAATTTTCCAGAAGGCAATTAGGATTAACAAATCAAATTATTACGATTCTATATTAAAAAATTACCCAACTATAAAATATAAAGAAGAATTAATTGATAGGTATGAATTGACTTTTTTTTCAGAGCAAACAAATAGTGGTACAATTACGGATTATGTTCGATTTATCAACGAAAATCCAAAAAACAAATATCTTCCTGAGGCCATGGATGCATTATTTAGATTGGAAACACAGTCAAATACCATAGAGGATTATGCTCGTTTTATTCAATTATACCCAAATAATTCGAATATTGATAAAGCATGGAGAAAATTATATGCGCTTTATATGGTAGAGTTTTCTGATGATAGAGTTAAAAAGTTTAAAAAAGAATATCCTAATTATCCATTCAAAGATGATCTTAAACGAGATCAAGATTTATCAAAATTAACCTTATATCCATTTAAACGAGGTAAGTTGTTTGGTTGGATGAATCAAAAAGGAATTGAAATTTATACTCCTGAATATGAAACCTTAAATTTATATAGCGAAGGTTTAGCGCTAGCTCAAAAAAATGGACTGTATGGTTATGTAGATAAATTAAATAATGTTGCAATTCCATTTCAGTTTGATTTAGGTTCTGATTTTATTAATGGTAGAGCTATAGTTGAAAAAGGTGGTAAATCGGGGGTAATTAATCGTGCGGGTAAATATATACTACCACTTGAATTTAATGAGCTTGGACAATATACCGAAGGTTTAATTTACGGAACGAAAGATTCACTTTATGCATATTATGATTTGATGGGGAAACAAATTACAGAATCTAAATTTTCAGATGTGTTTCCATTTGTTAAGGGAAAGGCAAAAGTCGTTATTCATGGTAAAGAGGCTTTTATTGATAGTACAGGTTCATATATTTCAGAACCAATGCATAAAGAAATCTTTTATTTTAATGATAGTCTTTTAATTTATCGAGATAGTATCTTGTATGGTATTAAAACGGTTCGTAATAGAGTTGTACTTAAACCTACATATGAGTATATCTCACCGTTATCTAATGATAGAGCCATTTTCGTATTGAGTAATAAGTTAGGTTTTATTGATGAGCAAGGAAAAAAAGTAATCAAAAATATGTTTGATTTGATCCCAAATTATAAACAATTATGCATTTTTCATGATGGATATGCTAGGGTAAGAATTAAAGGGAAATACGCACTCATTGATAAACTTGGTAATTATGTATTAAAACCAGATTATACTGGTTTAGGTGATGTTTCCAAATTAATTTCATTTAGCAAAGGGAAACAATGGGGGTATATAAATTTAGAAGATAAATCGGTATCAATATTACCTATTTTTGATTACGCTTCTAGTTACCATTATGGTTTAGCAATTGTAGATGTTAAGTCTTTAAAGGTGTTATTAATGAAAAAGCAAAATGGATAATTCCTGCCATTTTTACAAGTATAAGTTTAATTGCAGAAAATTTCTATTTAGTATCTAATGGGGCAAAATATGGTTTGTACTCATTGTCAGGTGAGCAGCTAATTCCGCTTGAATATGATCAAATCAGAATGTTAAATAAAGATTTGTTATTACTTTATAATGGTGACGATATGCATTATTATAGTTTGATGGATCGTAAATTAATTCAAGATATAACTAAAAATGAATAGTTTTTTCTATCTTCTTGATAAATATAAATATCCAATACTAGCCGTATTGCTCACTTTTTTTGGCGCTTTATTTTACCTGTTATTTAATTCTTATGAAAAATCATGGGAAGTTGAAGGTTGGAATTTTAAAAATGAAGTGAATGTAGAAATTGCTAAAGATGATCTAGAGATTGAACCTGAAGATATTGAAATACTTTCTAATAATACAACTAAAGAAATTAAAAGTATTACGAGAGACATGAATGACACCCGACAAAAAACAATGAAAGAAGATTGGTCTGAAACTAAGCCTATGTCTTCAAAGGACATTGAGAAGTCAGTTAAAGATCTAGAAAAACAGTTTTTTAAAGAATCGGGTGGTGAGGGAAAACGTCAAAAAATTATAGAAGAAAAAATTAAAACAGAACAGAAGCTTAACCAAAAACAACAAACAAATAAATCTTCTAAAGAAGGCCAAAATAGATCAGGAGAAGATAAAGTTTTTGGTGGTAATGTGATGGTAGAATGGTCTTTAAAAGATAGAGAACCTCATGAAGGTATTGCTTCAAATATTCAAAATCCTGGTTATACTTGTGGAGAGGGTTCTTCAGGTTTTGTATTAGTTAAAATTAAAGTAGATCAAGGTGGCTTGGTAAAAGTAGCAACGGTTACTTCAAGTAGCAAAGCAAATGCATGCATGCTTGAGCAAGCTAAAAAATATGCTTTGAAGTCAAGATTTAATTATACAAAAACAGCACCCGCTGTTCAAGAAGGAGTAATTAAATATACTTTTGTATCACAATAAAAAAAAGTAGTAAAATGAGTAACTATTCTTGGAAGACGATTAAAGAATACACAGATATTCGATTTGAGTATTTTGAAGGGATTGCTAAAATAACCATTAATAGACCAAGAGTTTATAATGCTTTTCGTCCTGAAACGAATATTGAAATGATTGATGCGATGAATATTGCACAAGAGCGTCAAGATATTGGTGTGATCGTACTTACAGGCGAAGGTGATAAAGCTTTTTGTTCTGGAGGTGATCAAAATGTAAAAGGTGTAGGTGGTTATGTCGGAGAAGATGGTGTGCCTAGATTGAATGTACTTGAGTTACACAAAATAATCCGCTCTATTCCAAAACCAGTTATCGCAATGGTTAATGGGTATGCGATTGGCGGAGGACATGTGTTACATGTTGTGTGTGACATTACAATTGCATCTGAAAATGCACGATTTGGACAAACAGGACCAAAAGTAGGTAGTTTCGATGCTGGTTTTGGGTCAAGTTATTTAGCGAGACACGTAGGACAAAAGAAAGCAAGAGAGATTTGGTTTTTATGTGAACAATATACGGCTGAAGAAGCTGAGAAAATGGGAATGGTAAACAAAGTTGTGCCCTTGGATCAGTTGGAAGATACAACGGTGCATTGGTGTAGAACTATGTTAAAACGAAGTCCAATGGCATTACGTATGATAAAACGTGGTTTAAATGCTGAATTAGATGGACAGAGAGGATTAATGGAGTTTGCAGGAGATGCTACTTTGATGTATTATCTAATGGACGAAGCACAAGAAGGGAAAAAAGCATTTTTAGAAAAGAGAGAGCCAAATTTCCAGCAATTCCCTAAATTTCCTTAAATAAAAATTTACAATCTTATACTAAAGCCACTTTATGTGGCTTTTTGTTTTTGAATGATTTTCCAAAATAGATTAGGAAATAATCGTTTTATGTAAACGGCTAAAATTTCTTTATTACCAATAAGAACTTCTCTTTTTTTCTTAGAAACTGCTTTTAGTATTTGTTGAACACAATCTTCTACTGACATGCCTGTTTCTTGATTGTGGTCCATTATATTATGTTTTACACCGTCACCACGTAGAGCATTGGTTGAAATAGGTGTGTTGATTTTTCCCGGACATAAAAGTGTTACTGCTATATTGTTTTTTAAATTTTCTAATGCAATACTTTCATAATAACCATGTAATGCATGTTTGGAAGCACTATAAGCAGATCGAAGGTAAAAACCGAATTTTCCTGCAATACTAGAGGTAATGATTATATGACCTGATTGATTTTTTTGAAAATGAGGAAGTATAATTTTTGATAATGCAATATTTCCAAAATAGTTGATTTCCATAATTTTTCGATCTACTTCTAAACTTGTTTCATTCGCTTCTGCACGTTGACTTACGCCACCATTATTGAATAAGATATCCAAGCGTCCATATTTATTTAAAATTTGATCAAAAGCAGTTTTAAAAGTTTCTGTTTTTTCTAAATTAAGTGGTAATACAAAATGTTTATCATTATTTTTTAAGTTTGATTTTATCTCCGTTAAGTTTTCACTATTTCTAGCTGACAAAATAATGATAGCATCTTTTTCTGCTAATTGTTTACATATTTCTTGACCAATTCCAGAGGAAGCTCCTGTCACCCAAATTATTTTATTCTCAAAGTAATTCATATTGTAAAATTAGAATTTTTATTTTTGTCATCAAGTCACAGAAATTATGGAACCACCAATTAAAAAAATAGAAGAAACGATTATGGGGTTTAATTACCATGAAGTACAGCAGTGGGTATTGAAAGTTGGTACAGATTTATTAATGTCATTGCTGATATTAGTTATTGGTTTTTGGTTGTCAAACATCGCATCCAAGACATTAAAAAACATAATGAAGAAGAGTAATACCGACGAAAGCTTGGTTACTTTTTTAGGTAGTTTGACTTCTACGGCTTTGAAGTTATTGGTTGTTGTGACTAGTATTACCCAATTCGGTATTCAGATGACTTCTTTTGTTGCGCTCTTAGGTGCAGCTGGTTTAGCAATAGGGATGGCATTTTCAGGTACATTATCAAACTTTGCTGGTGGAGTAATGATTTTGGTTTTTAAACCGTTTAAGGTTGGTGATTTCATTCAGGCTCAAACAGTATCTGGAAAAGTAAAGGAAATACAGATTTTTAACACGCATTTATATACTGCTGATAATAAAGTTGTAATACTACCAAATGGTCCTATTGCAAATGGAAATATTATCAATTTTACAAAAGCGGATGTGAGAAGAATAGATTTGACTTTTCATTTAACAATCGGTGATTCATTTGATAAGGCTAAAGATATGTTGTTGGCAATCGTTTCTGAAGAACAACGTATTGTAAATGAGCCACAGCCATTTGTAGGTTTAGGAGCAATCGCCACAAAATCGATAGAAGTACATTTAAAAGTTTGGGTAAATACAGATGATTATAATTCGGTTATGTATGATTTAAATGAAAGTATTTATAAATCGCTGACCGAAGCAGAGTTTCATTTCCTAGTAGATTGAGTTGATGGATAAAAATTTAATTGTTGATTACATCAATCAAAATCATTTTGGTAAACTGTTGGGAATGGATTTTGAGGTCCTTTCTCCAGGAGTAATTGAATATAAAATGATTGTTGAGGAAAAACATTTAGCAACTCCATTCGCTGCTCATGGTGGTGCAATTGCTTCTTTAATCGATGCTTCATTAGGTGTTGCTTGTTTGAGTAAAGTTTTTAGTGAAGCTAAAGTTGTTTCGACTATTGAGTTTTCAATGAAATTTCATAAACCTGCGTTGAAAGGTAGATTGTTAATTGCAAAAGCATCTGTTATTTCAGCAGGTAAAAGAATTCTTGTTTCTGAATCAAAAATTTACGATGGAGAAGAATTGATTGCTTCAGCATCTGGGACTTTCAATGCTTATCCAAAAGAAAAAGCAGGTTATTAGTTGATAATAAATTATGAATTAACTTACTTTTTTTAAAAAAGTTTTTGAAGTTCCTCTATCAAATATTCTGTTGTGATTTCACTTGGCAGTTTTTCGAATTCAGCAGTTAATTCAAATATTTTTGAAGATAAATCAATTGCGGTAGCGTTTTCCTCTACTTGACTTGCAGCTAAGTTTATTAATTGAATGATTTGTTCTTTCGAATCTTTTACCATTTTCCAACCCTGAGGGGAAACAAAAACTTGCTGAGCAATATTGTGTTCGTATTCACTTCTTATCGTGCTTAATAAATCTTGTTGTAACTGTTTTGCTGATTGATAATTCCCAAATTTTCTCATTACCAATGAATTTGGTGAGATTCTTTCAAGGAATAATACCAATCGTTGGTAAGCATCAATCCTATGGGGTAAAATTAGTTTGACTGTTTCATTTTGATTGTTAATAGGTTGTTGAGTTGGTTGCGAAGTTTGAATAGTAATTGGTTGTGGTGAATGAGTTGACTCTTTTTTAGAAGTCAAGATAAAAATAATCAATGCAGTTAACGATAATATTGGAACTATGATTCCTATTAATTCTACTATTTCCATCTCTTTGATTTTAATATATGCAAATGAACGAAAAAAAACGATAATTATTATTCAAAACAATCTAGAATCTAAATTTGATTCTGCTTTAAAATAATTCATTCTAAATTTAAATACTAATTTTACAGCACTATTTATTTACCATGAAATATATTTTATTTTTAACTCTATTATTAACAAATTTTATTTTATTATCTCAAACGATTATTTCTGGAGAGGTAAAAGATAAACAAGGAAAACCGATTCCTTTTGCAACAGTTTTCTTAAAAGCTAATCGAGTAGGAGGTGTAACAACAAATGAAGGTAAATTTAGTTTTAATGCTAAAAATTCAGGGAGTGATACATTGGTTATTAATTCTGTAGGTTTTGAGCAATATAAAAAATTATTAGTGTTTGAAGGAGCAGAAATTTCCTTGTCAGTAGTTTTAAAATCTAAAGTAAAACAATTAAAAACCATTGTAATTAATGCAGGAACCATTGAGGCAACTAATGAAAGAACAGTTGCTGTTTTAAGACCTTTAGATATTGTTACAACAGCAGGTGGGCAAGGAGATATTGTTGGTGCAATTCAAACCTTACCTGGTGTTCAACGAAATGGAGGGGATCAAACTGGGCTACAAGTACGTGGTGGTGATGTTAATGAAAGTAATGTAGTGATTGATGGTATGATTGCTCAAAACGCTTTTAATAGTTCAATTCCTGGGGTTTCTCAACGAAGTCGATTTAATCCTTTTCAGTTTAAAGGGACTGCTTTCAGTAGTGGTGGATATTCAGCAAGATACGGACAGGCTCTTTCTGCAATATTAGATTTACAAACCAATGATTTACCTGAGAAAAGCAATGTCAATGCAGGGTTAAATATGGCGGGAGTATCATTATCGGGCTCTAAACTTATGGGCAATAATGCAGTAGAATATAGCGGTAATTATCTAAATTTATCTCCTTTTTATGGTGTTACACCAACCAATGTGAATTTTTATAAAGTGCCAGAAGGTGGTTCTTTTTCCACACGATACATCTCGAAACTAGATAGCAGCAAAGGGATTTTTAAAATGAATTTTTCACGTTCCTATAATAAAACGGGAGTAGAGATTCCAAATCCATCTGTAGCTGGAGAAAAAATCAAGTTCGGCATCGAAAATAATAATACCTATTTAAACTCTTCTTTTAGATACAATGTGCGTCCTGGTAAACGTTATTTCACATCGATATCTTATAGTGATAATAGTGATAATATTCAGTTTGGCGTTGCCCCGTTGATTAGAAAAGACAGTAGATTGCAAGGACGTGCCGAGATGAAAAGTGATATCGGAGAAAAATATGATTACACTACTGGAGTTGAATACCAGCATATTCAATACGAACAAAAATTTGATACCTTGTTGGTTGGATATACTGAAACGATGGGTGCTTTTTATTACGAAGGTGAGTATAAACCAGGTTCAAAATTTGCTTTTAAACCTGGTGTAAGGGTAGAATATTCTGCTTTGTTGAAAAAAGGAAATGTTTCGCCAAGATTTGCTTTTGCTTATAAATCTTCTGAAAATGGACAGTTTTCATTTGCAAGCGGTATCTTTTATCAAACTGCTAATTCTAATTATTTACTTAGTGGTTATAAACCTGATTTTCAAATTTCAACACATTATATGTTGAATTATCAATGGATAAAAAGTAGTAGGGTGTTTAGAATTGAGGGATATTATAAAGACTATAAACAATTGATTTCAGAGAAAAGTACCAGCTATACACCTAATCAATTTCGTTTCGTGTATGGTCAAGTAGATAATTCAGGGAGCGGGTATGCACAAGGGATTGATTTCTTTTGGAGAGATAAAGATTTAGCTAAAAATTTAGATTATTGGATTTCTTATAGTTATGTCGATACCAAAAGAATGTATCAAAATTATATTTCAAAAGCAACACCTGATTATGTTTCACCACACAATCTAAATATTGTTATGAAGTATTTAGTGGAAAAAATATCTACTAATTTCTCATTCACATATAGTTATGCAAGTGGAAGACCTTTTTATAATCCTAATAATCCTGTGTTTTTGGGTGATAGAACGAAAGATTACCAAAATTTAGCGTTAACCGCATCCTATTTAAAGACATTCAAGAAAAAAGTATTTGCTGTTTTTTACGTGAGTTTGGATAATATATTAAATACAAAGAATGTATTAGGTTATCGTTACTCTGCCGATGGTTCACAACGATTTGAAGTATTGCCTCCATTGTATAGAGCGGTGTTTGTTGGAATGAATTTCTCGTTCAGTCAGTTTAATCAAGATGAATTATAATAAATAAACAAGTATCATTATGAAAACAAGAGTTTTAATTGCAATCTTTTCTGTGTTTCAATTTATAAATGTTTCTGCGCAAACATTAGAGGAACAATTAAACCAAGTCTATCTAATTGCAGATACAGCAAAGTCTTCTGAACTTCAAAATCAATTATCTTCTCAATTTGAATTAATTGCGATGATGAATCCGGATAGTTTTGCTGCAAATTATTATGCTGCATTTTCAAAAGCGATGCTTTCCTATTCAGGTAAAGATCAAAAATCGAGGGATGAATTATTGGATTTAGCGGACCAATTTTACGAAAAAGTAAAAACGTTAGAGCCAACCAATCAAGAAACATTTGTATTGGGAGCTCTATTAGCAAATGCAAGACTTTCAGTAGATGGTGGAAGCCGCTGGAAAGAACAAGGGGAGATTTTTGAGAAGAATTTAACCGCTGCTAGGGCAATTAATCCTAATAATCCAAGAATTGCACATCTGAAGGGGGTTGCTGTTTACTTTACGCCTAAGATGTTTGGTGGTGGTAAAAAAAATGCTTTAGAATATTTATTGAAAGCAGAGGAGTTATACAAATCTGAAACAGAGACTTCTGTCCTTAAACCGCATTGGGGCTCAAGAAGAAATGCCTATTATATCGGATTGTGTAAGGAATAATTTAAAACAATAAGATAATTTGTTATTTTTTTATAGCCGTCAGTACTCCATCCCAAAGTTTCTTACGTTGTTCCAGAGAACGAATCACAAATGCCAATGATTCGTCCCATTTTGCCTGATCTGTTCCACAAAGTTCTGCCACCATTTCAAGGGCTAAATGACTGTGATGATCTCCATCTACTTCAATGTGTCTATCTAAGTAATATTTTAATTTAGAAATGGTATTTGGAAAACGATCATTCAATTCGGAAACTAAGGAATAAAACATGTTTGGTATTAGGTCTTCTCTACCAAAAGTGAAAATTGCTGCTTGTAAATAATCTTTATTTGTGTGAATTGTTTCAAATGAGAATTCTACAAATGTTTGAGCACTTTTAGGTGTGTTTGCTGTAGCAAAACTTTCGGTTAAACTATTTGTGTTTTTTAATGTATCGCAAAAGGTTAAGATGTGAGCAGTATCTGTTTTCGCTTGAATCATAGCATCCAAATACATTTCAAAATGACTTTTTCGAACACCTTCTGAGTCAATATCTGATTCTTCGCCGACTACGATTTCATTGATTAAAAATCGGGTGTTTGGCGAACCTTTTGGAAACCAAGGCACACGTGTTTCTGTAAGATTGTTTTGTAGTGATTTTAAAATAGACATGAAATCCCAAACTGCATAAACGTGATGTTGCATGAATACACCTATGTGATCAATGTTGTTTATTTCTTTAAATAAATCGTGGTTAACAATTTCATCTTTAAGCGGTGCAATTTTCGCTTGTATTTCTGCTATGAATGGGTTCATTTTTTATTCTTTTTTAAATCACGTAAACGCATGAATGGTTGCTCTATCAATACATACAACAAATAAGAAAGGCAAATTGTTACAAACCAAAAGTAAATATATTCCCATTTCCAAGTTTCAGTGCATTTATGCAAACCTCTTAAGTTGTCGTGCAAACCAAATTTGATAAAAACGTGAACTACTATTGTCAAGTTAGTTAAGTACATTGAATAGGAAATCAAACTGATAAATGTAATTGGTTTTGAAAGTAATTTGGGGCCTGATTTTAACTGTGAGAAATAAGGTAATGTACAAAACACAACAAACGATTTGATTACAGGCAACATCACAAAACTATATTCATCGTGACGATGGCTAATGTAATATTTAAGAATATACATTATTGGTAATGCTAAAAGCGGAATTAATAGTAGCGATGCCTTTTTCCAAGTTTTGGGATAATATTGCGCAATGAATGCTCCAAGCACACCAAACATAATTGCATCTAGACGTGGTATTACTTGATAGGTGATAATTTCACTTACATTATGCAAATATTTACTGAACGCTTCTTTGTCTAATCTGTTTGGAACAGGAATAGATTCATAAAGGTGAAAACGATACCAAACGATAGCGATTATTCCACCAATGATTAAAACTAAACTAGTTGTTTTTACCGATTTTTTAAAAAGGTTTAATAATAAAAACAAACTCGAAGGTACAAGTAAATAGAACCATTCTTCTATACTTAAACTCCAAGATTCTTTGAAGAAATTGGGTATTGCTTGATTGAAATTCTGAATGAATAGGTAGTATTTATACCAGTCTCCTGGTAGTCTTTCTGGTTTGTAAATGTATGTGAAAGCAATAACAAAAGTCAATAAGATGACATAAACAGGAAGGGTTCTCAACCATCTTCTTAACCAAAAATTAAATAAAGTTTTCAGGTTTGGTTTATCTTTCTCAAGTATTTTAAGTAAGATTCCGCCTATTAAAAATCCACTTAAAACAAAGAATATAGCAACACCATCTAGCGTTACAATTCGAATGATTGATTTATACTTTTCAGGAACTAAAATTGCGCTGTGACCAAAAACGACAAATAAGATGGCTAATGCGCGTAATACATCTAACCCAAAAATTCGATTATGACCAGCATTAATTCGGAACAAACTCTTCATATACTTACTTTTCCGTCCGCTTTAATGCATCTGGTCTTCAAAGTTAAGGAATATTTAGATTTATTTAAATTGCTTAATTCGTGATTTTTGTACCTTGATTGAAAATAATAAAATTACACCTCTATTTTATTTTTAAAGGGTGACAACTTTTTACTTCAATATTGTTTTTTTCTTCACTAAATGTCGCCTGAGGACTTAAATAAGGAATATTTAAATTGAGTCCTCTTACAACAATTAATAGTCCAACAATGGAAAGTATGATAGGTAGAAAACGATTGATTTTACTTCTAAATCTCGTTGCTGTCTTTTGGGTTAAATACATCAAAACAATCATAGTAGGGTAGGTACCTAAACCGAAAAATAACATACTGATTGAACCTGAAACAGCATTTCCAGTCAGTAAAGAAGTAATTAAAGCAGTGTATACCATTCCACATGGAAGTATTCCGTTCAGTATACCGAGAAATAAAGGTTTGAAAGGACTTTTATTTTTAACCACTTTACCCATTAATCTTGAATTAATGTTGTAGGGTAGGACCGTTTTAAAAATAGTATCTGAATATTGACCGAGTAGTTGATACCTCCATGCATAAAGAATAATACCTATTCCTGCAATGATACTCAGGCTTTGTAAAATGCCAACTAAATTTATACCAAAACCAATTGATCCTACTAAAATACCCAGTAGAGAATAAGTGATAATTCTTCCAGTATGATAAAAGAAACTACTTGTCAAAATGGTAAATTCCGATTTTCGATTGATAGGTACTGACATAGCAATTGGCCCGCACATAGCGAAGCAATGAAGATTGGCTACGATACCTAAAATCAATGCAGACCAAAAGATTGATGACATAATTAGTTGATATTTAATTCTTCTTTTTGTAAAAATGTTTGTCCTTCTGAATCATACTTGATCGATGCTTTATAGATTCCTTTTTCCAGTTTCTTCTTTTCTATCATCACATTTTTTGTGTCTTTTTCCGAAAAAGTCACATCCGCTTTGTCGTTATTTGGACGTAATAAATGGATCTCAATATTATCAATTTCTCTTGTGGTTGGAAATTGAAAAACGATGAATTCTCCTTTATCATTTATTGTTACTTTTTCTGTTGCATTTTCTGAATTTTTCAATGCAGTGATTTCTTTCTCATATTCGATTTCTTTTTTGTAGTAATCTTCCGATACTAAATCTGCATTTCCTTTTGTCATTAAGGTAATTACCATGTATAAGATAAATGACATAAATGCAATAATTGCGATGGTTAATCCTTTTCCCCAGTTCATATTATTAGAGTTTTGAATTATGAACTATGATTTATGACTTAATTAAATCATAAATCATAATCCATAACTTATAATTTATAAAATTGGTCCTAAAAATTTAACTTTCATTCGTTGAATTTCTTTACCGTTACCTAAAATGATAATGGTGACTATTTTTTTCCCGTTGTGCACTTCATTGAATGGAAACTTTACTAAAAATCGTTCTTTCAGATGCGCTTCTTTCTTCAGATGAAGTTTTTTCACAACCATTTCAATTTGACCTTTTGGGTCATCTAATTTTAATTGTATATCAAAGTTATTTCTGGTTTTATTAGCCATGTTTAATTCGAAAATATTACTAATAAGGCCATCATCTGTTTTTTGATAGGTTGAACCTCTTTGTCTGAAAATATTTGTTTGGAAATCTTTACGAGTAATTAGTAAAGTTGTGAAAATCCCCATTACGAGTATCAATAAACCTGTATACGATTTAACTCTGCGAGTCCATTCAAATCTTTTCCCTGTTTTAATACTGTTCTCAGAAACAAAGCGTATCAACCCTTTTGGTTTTCCTATTCCTTCCATCATTGTATTACACTCGTCGATACATGCCGTACAGTTAATACATTCTAATTGTGTTCCATTACGTATATCTATGCCCGTTGGACAAACATGAACACACAATTTACAATCAATGCAATCGCCTTTTCCAGCTGCTGTTCTATCTTCTCCTTTTTTAAATTTTGCTCTTTCTTCGCCTCGTTTATGGTCGTAGGCAACCACCATTGAGTTTTGGTCTAACAATACCCCTTGTAATCGTCCGTAGGGACAAATTGTGGTACATACTTGTTCTCTTAATCGAGCAAAGACAAAATAAAATACAGTTGTAAAAATGCTAATTCCTATTAATCCACCGATGTGTTTACCAAAGGGGTCGGTTTGAATTTCCCATAATTTATCAGCACCAATAATATAGGCTAAAAATGTGTTCGCAATCAAGAAAGAGATAATCCAAAAAATAGAATGTTTCAGAACCCTTTTGGTAATTTTTTCTGTATTCCAAGGTTGTACTGCTAATTTTTTTTGATGTGTCCAATCTCCATCGATGATGTATTCTATTCTTCGGAAAAGCATTTCCATGAATATCGTTTGAGGACAAACCCATCCACAGAATAATCTACCATAAATAATGGTAAATAGTATTATTCCAATGATTCCTAGAATTGTTGCTATAGCGAAAAGATAAAAATCTTCTGGCCAAAATATTTTACCGAAAAGAATAAATTTTCTCTCTAAAATATTGAACAGAAAAAATGGTTCTCCGTGAAATTTAATATGTGGTAAACCAAATAAAAGAACTAAAAGTAAATAACTTACTAACTTTCTATAATTATAAAAAGTCCCTTTTGGTTTTTTAGGAAAAATCCAAATGCGTTTTCCTTTTTCATTCACGGTTGCGATGTGGTCGCGAAATGTTCCTTCTTCATCTTTCATAGTAATTTGTTTTTAAGTGGGTAAAACAAAAAAGATATTTAAAAATGATTATTTTGATTTAAAAAGGGTGTCACCTGTAGCAACACCCTTTGTTAAGTTATTTTTTTACTATATCCCCTTGTGGTGCTTTTCCTTTAGTCTCTGGTAAATTGAGAACATAAGAAGCAACTTGTTGTAATTGAATAGGGTTGAATTTTGAATTGTGTTCAGGCATACCATTTGCAGTTCCAAGTTTGATTGTTTTGAATACTTCTTTGATATCAAATCCGTAAATCCAATTTTTATCTGTTAAGTTTGGTCCAATATTTCCTTCTCCTTTTGAATTATGGCAAGCAACACAGTTAGCGTCAAAAAGTGCTTTCCCTTTTGCGATTTCACCTCCTTCAGTGAGTAGGGTAACGTTTGTTTCATCAACGTTCATCGCCATTTTAGAGAGATATGCTTTTACTTCTGCATCCGCTTTTTTCATTTCTTTTTCGTATGCTTTGTATTGTAAATCTCCAGTTTCGAAAATGTGATAGTTGAAAAGGTAAATGATAGCAAAGACAATCGTTGCAAAGAATCCCCAAACCCACCATGGTGGAAGATTATTATCTAGTTCACGAATACCATCATATTCATGATCCAATAATATTTTGTGTTCTTCTTCAATTGGTACAACATCAGTTAATACTTGATTGATTTTTTTCAAAGGTGCAGCAACAACTTCTTTTTCTTTTTGTTTTTCTGTTTTCACCAATGCAACTAATTTGTTGAACATTGATTTCAAATAAACGATGATACCAAGTAATATGATATTGATTACTACCAGGAAGTAAATATCACTGTTTTCTACTTTCAACCAAGGTGTCGGTTCAGTACTTTCTCCTGGAGCACTGAAAGTCAGAGCAAATGAAGAGTTTGATAACATAATTGCACCAACGATTAATAACAAACTTAAAGCCGTTGATGTTAAACCTCCATTATCCTCTTTGTCTTTTTTTGCAGCCAATCTATTTTTGAAATAATCTGATTTTACAAGATTTAGAATTGATTGTGATAAAATAATGATCGTAATCAACAGTCCTGCAATGGTTCCGATTAACAAATAAAACGTTGAAAGATTTTCTTTGTAATTAGGTTTCATTTTTACTTCAACGGGTACTGATGTGTCTGTTGTCGTTGTAGTGGCAGTTACAGGTGCTGCAGGTGGGTTGTCTACATACGATAAAATAGCATCTATTTCTTCGTTGGTCACTTGTTGCGCTGGCATTTCCATAGGACTAAAACCTTTGATTTCATTAGCCATTTTACTTTTACCAGTACCAATTAAACCTGTTGAGTTTTGCACCCATTGGTATAACATTTCTGCTTCGCCCGCATCAGTCCATTTTTGTTTTACTCCTTTCAGCATTGGTCCAGTAGATGCCTTGTCTAATAGGTGACAAGTATTACATTTTGATTTAAATAATGCTTGTCCGTCTTGTGCTTGTGTTGTAATTGTACCAAAGGTTATTCCAATTAAAACAGTTGCTTTTATAAATAACTTTTTCATACTATCTGTATTAAAATCCTACTTCTTGTTGAAACTCACCGTTTTCTTCTTTTTCAAAAGGAATGTTACTTAATTCATCTACTTCTGTTTTTCTCATGCGATAAACCCAAGTAATCATTACTGCGAAGAATAAAAAGAATATTAAGAGGGAGATGATGGGGTAAATAGATACCCCGTCGATGCTTGTTAAGTTGTGTTTTATAAATCGTAACATAGTCTTTTTAAAATTATTTTTTGCCTGAAATGTCTTTGCCTAAACGTTGTAAATATGCAATCAAAGCAACTATTTCTCTTGATTTGATTTTTTTCGTTTCTTCATTTACATTAAATGATTTTTTCATGTTTTCAGGAAGTGAATTAGCGATATCGTTTGCTATACTTTCTGCTATTTCTGTGGCTTGTTTCTCAGCATCTGCTTTGGCTTGTTTTTCATACCCCACTTTATAAGGAACGCCTAAAGTTCTCATTGCAGCAACTTTTTTATCTACTAAATCAAGTTTCAATGTATTGTCATCATTCATCCAAGTATATGCAGGCATGATTGAACCTTGAGATACATCTTTCGGACGAATCATGTGTTGGTAATGCCAGAAGTTACTTCTTAAACCACCTTCACGTGCTAAATCTGGACCTGTTCTTTTAGACCCCCATTGGAATGGGTGATCGTACACAAATTCACCTGCTTTTGAATACTCCCCAAAACGTGCAGTTTCAAAACGTAACGGACGAACTAATTGAGAGTGACAGTTATAACAACCTTCTTTTATATAGATGTCTCTACCTTCTAATTCTAAAGGTGTATAAGGTTTTACACTCGAAATCGTTGGTATATTACTTTTTACGATCATCGTTGGAACGATTTGAACCAATCCTCCAATTGATACTAAAAGAATCGCTAAAATCATCATTTGAACTGGTTTACCTTCAATTTTTCTGTGCCAGTATTCTCCTTTAGCATGTTTCACTTCCATATCTTTTGTTACAGCCGCTTCAGCCTCTTCATTTTTCAACAAACTTCCAGATTTCGCTGTTTTGATTAAGTTGTAGAACATCATAATTGCTCCGATGATGAATAGTAAACCTCCCAAAGAACGTAAGATGTAGAACGGTCTTAATTGTTGAACAGTGTATAAGAAATCTTTATTTGCTAAAGTTCCATCAGGGTTAAATTCTTGCCACATTAATCCTTGAGAAAACCCAGCGTAGTACATTGGAATAGCATAAAGTAAGATACCTAATGTTGCAATCCAGAAATGTTGGTTTGCTAATTTTTTAGAGTGTAATTCTGTTCTGAATAATTTCGGGAATAACCAGTATAGCATACCGAACGTAAACATTCCGTTCCAACCTAAACCACCTACGTGAACGTGTGCGATCGTCCAGTCTGTAAAGTGAGAGATTACGTTTACATTTTTCAAAGATAAAAGCGGACCTTCGAAGGTTGCCATACCATAACAAGTCAAAGCAACTACCATGAATTTTAACATTACATCATCACGCACTCTATCCCAAGCACCTCTTAAGGTTAATAATCCGTTTAACATACCACCCCAAGATGGAGCAATCAACATTACTGAGAAAACAACACCTAAACTTTGTGCCCAATCAGGTAATGCAGAGAATAGTAAATGGTGAGGACCAGCCCAAATGTAGATGAAGATCAATGCCCAAAAGTGAATGATAGACAATCTGTAAGAGTATACCGGTCTGTTAGCCGCTTTCGGAACGAAGTAGTACATCAAACCTAAATAAGGAGTCGTCAAGAAGAATGCAACAGCATTGTGTCCATACCACCATTGTACTAAAGCATCTTGTACACCCGCATACCAAGAGTAACTTTTTAAGAATGAAATTGGTAATTCGAAAGAGTTAAAAATGTGTAAGATGGCAACTGTTACAAACGTAGCAATGAAGAACCAAATGGCTACATATAAGTGTTTTACTCTTCTCGTTAAAATGGTTGCAAACATATTGAAACCGAAGACAACCCATAATCCAGCGATTAAGATGTCAATCCACCATTCTAATTCAGCATATTCTTTTCCAGTTGTAATTCCAAAAGGAAGAGTTGCTACAGCACAAATGATGATAAACTGCCAACCCCAGAAGTTGATATTACTTAGTACATCACTCCACATTCTAGTTTTTAACAAACGTTGTAATGAGTAATATACCCCTGTAAAAATACCGTTACCAACGAAAGCGAAAATTACTGCATTCGTGTGTAAAGGTCTTAAACGACCAAAAGATAGGAAACTAAATCCTAAGTAGTCGTTGAAAAAATCGGGAA
>JACCDO011262719.1_pt1 | contig 78141 bp, 63 predicted proteins | sample 7446101 | NCBI WGS metagenome assembly JACCDO01 (sample SAMN15323440, study PRJNA562643) | freshwater metagenome | isolation source: river surface water | place: USA:Blue River Watershed | collected 2017-08-16
ACATGACTATTCAAACTGCTGTATTGATTGAAACTTTAACTGCATTAGGTGCAGAAGTAAAGTGGAGCTCTTGTAATATCTTCTCTACACAAGACCAAGCTGCTGCTGCAATCGCTGCAACTGGTGTGGGTGTATTTGCCTGGAAAGGCCAAAGCGTAGAAGAAGGAGATTGGTGTATTGAACAAACTTTATTTTTCGGTGGCGAAGATCGCCCTTTAAATATGATCTTAGATGATGGTGGTGACTTAACAAATATGGTATTGGATAAATACCCTCAGTTTGTTGCTGGCATTAAAGGATTAAGTGAAGAAACAACAACTGGTGTACACCGTTTATATGAGCGTATGGCTAAAGGTACTTTACCAATGCCTGCAATCAATGTAAACGATTCTGTAACTAAATCTAAATTTGATAACAAATACGGTTGTCAAGAATCATTAGTGGATGCGATTCGTCGTGCAACTGATGTAATGATGGCTGGTAAAGTAGCTGTAGTAGGTTCTTACGGTGACGTAGGTAAAGGATCTGCAGGTTCTTTACGTGGTGCTGGTTGTCGTGTTATTGTAACTGAAATTGATCCAATCTGTGCTTTACAAGCAGCAATGGATGGATTCGAAGTGAAGCGTATGATTGATGCAGTTAAAGAAGCTGACATTATTGTAACAGCATCTGGATGTAGAGACTTGATTACTGAAAAGCACTTCAGAGCAATGAAGGATAAGGCGATTGTATGTAATATCGGTCACTTTGATATCGAAATTGATATGGCTTGGTTGAACAAAAATTACGGTCATACAAAAGACACAATCAAACCACAGGTTGACTTATACAATATCGATGGAAAAGATGTAATCGTATTGGCTGAAGGTCGTTTAGTAAACTTAGGTTGCGCGACTGGTCACCCATCATTTGTGATGAGTAACTCTTTCTCTAACCAAACTTTAGCACAAATCGAATTATGGAACAACCATAAGAACTATGAGAATAAAGTATATGTTTTACCAAAGCATTTAGATGAGAAGGTAGCAAGATTACACTTAGCAAAAGTAGGTGCTCAATTAGATGAGTTAACAGCTGAACAAGCAGCATACTTAGGTATACCACAACATGGTCCATTTAAGTCTGATGCTTACAGATACTAATTTGTAAAGTCAAAAGGAATTCTACTATCCACTCAAAGCATTGCTAACTAGTGGATAAGATCTATAAAAGCCCGACTACAGAAATGTGGTCGGGCTTTTTATTTTCAGTACCTTTAAGGAACGACAAAAATGAACAGTATGCAAAGAATAAAATTCATCACATTCACCTTCTCTTTCTTATTTGCTTCAACCACAATACTTCAATTGAATGCGCAAAAAATAAATGTCATTCCAGAACCAAGTTCACTGGAAATAGGCAATGGACAATTTAAATTACCGAAGCAAGTAACTGTATCTATCTCCCCTGATTTTGCAGCAGTCGGAAAAGAAATTAGTACAAGGATTAAAACAGCTACTGGAAAGATTGTAGTAATTGGCAATCAAAAAAATCCTACCATAAAGATTGAACAAATTAATGATGAAGTCTTAGGAAAAGAAGGTTATTACTTAATAGTATCTGATAAAGGTATTGAGGTTAAAGCACAAACCTATGCTGGCGCATTATATGCATGGCAAAGTATCTTACAATTATTACCACCAGCAATCTATGGCAGTCATACTAGCCCAAATATAAACTGGTCAATTCCTTATGTAAAAATTATGGATAAGCCCCGCTTCGAGTGGAGAGGTTTTATGCTTGATGTGAGCAGACATTTTTTTACGGTTTCTGAAGTAAAGAAAATGATGGACGAAATGACGATGTATAAATTGAACAGATTGCATTTTCATTTAACAGATGATCATGGATGGAGAGTACAAATTAAAGCACTACCAAAATTAACGGAAGTAGGCGCTTGGAGACCCAATAGAATTGGTAAATGGCATAATATAACGAAGCCAGATTCTGATGAGCCAAAGACTTATGGCGGATTTTATACTCAAGAAGATATCAAAGATTTAGTTGCATATGCAAAAACAAAGAATATCGAAATCATGCCAGAGATTGATGTACCTGGTCATAGCATGGCATTCTTAGCAGCCTATCCTCAATTAAGTACTACGCCTAATTATCCTTATCAAGTGAATGCAGGTGAAGAGTTCATAGATTGGTCGGGCTTAAACGGTCATATCACAGCTAAGATTGACAACAACCTTGATCCTTCAAAAAAACAAGTGTACGAGTACTTAGATATCATTTTTGGAGAGCTAGCTACCCTATTCCCTTTTGAATACATTCATATGGGTGGGGACGAAACGGCTAAAAATAATTGGGCAAAAAGCGACGATATAAAAGCATTGATGCGAAAAGAAAATCTAAAGAGCCAAGAGGAAGTGCAAAGCTATTTTGTTCGTCGTGTAGAAAAAATCATGCAGTCAAAAGGAAAGAAATTAATGGGTTGGGATGAAATACTAGAAGGAGGATTAGCCCCTGAAGCTGCAGTAATGAGCTGGAGAGGCATCAAAGGTGGCGCGGAAGCAGCCAAGCAAAAACATGCTGTTGTCATGAGTCCAAGTTCACATAACTATTTAGACTATTACCAGGGAGAAGCCACTGCAGAAGGTGCAGTTTATGCAGGCTTAAGAATGAAGAAAACCTATAGCTTTGATCCTGTTCCAGAAGGTGTTGAAGAAAAATACATTTTAGGCAATCAAGGTAATTTATGGAGCGAGCAATTACAAAATATTAGAAATGTTGAATACATGGCATGGCCAAGACTTATGGCTATTGCAGAAGTAGCATGGTCACCTAAAACTAGTAAGGACTGGAATAAATTTTCTGCAAAAGTGGAAGAGCATTTTGCAATATTAGACACCCTAAAAATAAAATATGCTAAAAGCATCTACGATCCAATCGTTAGTACTACTTTGAATACAAAGGGTGAACTTTTCGCACACATGGAAGGTGAAGTAGATGGATTAGAATTTTATTATACAATTGACGAATCTATGCCGGACCAATATAGCAATCATTTCAATGGACCAATTTTGATTCCAGAAGATGTTACTATTTTAAGAGTAGTAAGTTACAGAAATGGAAAGAATATTGGCAAGCTATTAAACATACCTATTGCATCATTAAAACAAAGAGCTATTAAAGTACTTTAAAGCAATGCGAAAATCGATCCCCTTAATTGCATTTGTTTTTTGTTTTGTTGCGCAGAACTTATTAGCACAAGAAAGCTTGATTAATAGAGCCAAAAATGCTATTACTGGCAAGGCTTTATCTATGACTGATAGTGCTAGAATAAGTTTGTCTAACCAGATAAAGACACTAAAGTCATTCACAGGGAAAAGGATCAATTCCATTACGATTGAACAACATAATTTCTATACCAGTATTGATGCGAAAGAATCTACTATTAAAGATTTTTTTTCAAAGATTGGAAATAAAATAAACTCAAACTCGAAAACAAGAGCAATCAGAGAAAATCTTTTTTTTAAAGAATGGGATTTATTTGACCCTTCTATAATTGCCTATAACGAAAAATGGCTGAGGGATTTAAGTTATATCCAAGATGCAAAAATTACAGCAATTGCAACACCCTACGACACCAATCAAATAGACCTTGTTGTAGTTACGAAGGACCTATTCTCCTATGGGGGAGAAATCCTCATCAATAATAAAAACTCCTACTCTGCTAAGTTAAATAATATCAACTTGGGAGGAACAGGCAATGGCGTTCAGTTATCTCAAAATTTTGACAACTCAAGAAATCCAAAATCAGGATGGGGTTATGACTTTCGTTTAAACAATTTACTAGGCAGTTTTATTTCTTTGAATGCTGGCATCGAAGATTATGGAAACAACATGGCAAACAATGCTTATTCAGCTCAAAAAAAATATATCAGTGTTCAAAGACCCCTCCTTCACCCAAAAAGTAAATGGCTAGGTGGTATGGAATATTTGGAGGCTGTGAATGAAAATGTTTATCCAAATAGATGGGATACAATTTTTAATAATGAGCTCAATTATAATTTAAAGCATAAAGACATTTGGGTAGGTTACCAAATTACCAAGAAGAAAAAAAGAATAATCAATACCAACGAAGACAGACAATTTATTCAATATAGGCATCTTGAAAATAATTTTATAGAAAGGCCTATCCTCTATCAATTGCAACTTGACAGAAATTATCAAAATCTAATTGCAGATTTTGTTTCCTTCACAATTGTAAGACAGTCGGTATATAGAACCAGGTATCTTTATGGCTTAGGTAGGTATGAAGATTTACCAATTGGACGCTCCTTAACTTGGACAACAGGTAAATATCACATTGAACAAGATCAAGCTCCTTATTTAGGTTTTAAATTTGAACAATATAAACTTACAAAAAAAGAAAACTACACCCATATCATTGCCAATATTGCAAGCAGCTACATGAACAAATCTCTACAAGATTTTAGATTTCTAGCAAGTTTAGAGCAATTTAGTAAATTGAAATATTTAAATAACGGTTTTGGTTATCGACAAATTTTAAATTTAAGCTTTACCCAAACCCTTAAGAATAAATACAACGAAGCATTGAGAATCAATAGTATTTACGGCATTCCTCAACTTAACAAAGAACAAATAAAAGGCGGCACAAGAATCTCTACTAACTGGGAAACAGTATTGTACAATAATCGGTCAATTTGGGGCTTTAAATCTGCTCCATTTGTATTTGGCAACCTTACCTATATAAGAACTGTTGGCGAGCCGATATTGAAAGGCGATCTATTTAGTTCATTTGGATCAGGTTTAAGAATCAGAAATGAGAACTTGATTTTTGGCACCATTGAATTGAAAGGCTTCTATTTCCCTAGAACAAATCAGCAAGTAAGTCCTTGGAATTTTAGCCTAATTACCAATCTTAGGTATAAGTACAATTCTAATATCATTGAGAAGCCAAATTATGTTGAAATAAATTAATTTTCTGCCCTCTTAACTCAACTATTCAAGCCTAAAATTGTTGTATTCTTTATGGTTCAAGCTTATAATTTTTTAGCCAGTTGGCAGTTATTTCCAGAGAAATGTGATTTCGAATACCAAATGGTACCTAAATCAGGTAATTATAAAATCGAAACCGTTCCTAGTGGGCATTTATTAAGTTTTAGCCATAACTGGGTAAACATAGAAAATGACGCATTTTATGCGCAATACCAAGTGCATCCTAATGGACAGCAAATGCCTTTTGACAATACAGAATTAGCAGACACGATCAGTGCTGAAATCAATAATGCTTCATGCCTCACTGTGCAGTTTTTCAAAAACGATACCTTATCCCTTAAAGTAGTGCATGAAATTCTTGCGAATGGCTTTTTAAAAGTAACCCATGAAGGTTTTAAGGAAGATCAAAGCCCATTTAAAAACATCGAAGTCTACCATAAACAATTAAGTGTGCTGCCTTATGCCTCTTCCGCAGGTAGCGTAGCTATTCGTCCTACTAAAGAAGGTGTAATCAAACACAAGGCTTTATCTGCAATGGAGGATCAAACCAATATGCAGTTAAATCAAATTAAAGAGCAGATTGAATTATTAGCGAGACAAGCCCAAGAAATTCGCAAGCGTAAGGAACTAAGCATGATGATTTACGAAGCTAAAATAACCTTCAAACCTCAGATAGGTCAGATTTACCATGTGTATGAAAAACAAGATGGCTCGCATGTGTTGTCAATGGTGGCGCCTCATGAATGGGGCGGCGGCGCTGGACCTTTTGCCCAGTTCATTGCAACAGTTAAATTACTAGCCGACCATACTTGGATTGAAGTGCCTGCTCAATAATTAATATCCGTAATTAGTACCCGTATTTTTCTAAAATTGCATCTACCCTCTTTTCTACCGCTGCGTCTTTAAGCACCGGTGGCGCATGATGAGGCTTAATGGTTGCATCAAATACCAATGGTCCTTTAGCACCCCAATGTTTATTTTGAGTATACGAATCAATTGCTTCAATATCATGGGATGGATTGGTTCTTGTAAACGCAGCCCATAAAAAATTATTCAAATTGCTGGCCATCCAAGCAGGATCCTCTGTTCGAATCAACATCACCACACCCTCCTGCTCCAACAATAAATTTCCTTGACCTTCTAATGCATTTTGCAATGCAGTTGTTGAATACGCTGCTGAATTAACCGCAATCACCCCAGGCATCACTAAACTCGCATCCATATTCAATGCTGTTAACCTAGCTGGAACTGTTGTGGTTAAATTTCTTTTCACATCGCCATAAGCAGCAATGACCACTTTTGATCCAGCATTTAATCCCTCACCAGAATAATCTAGCGTATCCATCGTGGTCTTGGTATAAAAATGAATATCATTTGCTAAATCAAGTCTCGACAAAATGTATTCAAAATATTCCTGCACATGATGTGTAGATAATTGGTTGGTATCATCTGCAGTAATGAAAACAAACTTCGCTAAACTCAATTGTCCTGTACCTAAAATATGATTCGCGATGGTTAAAATTTCTGCTGGTTGTTTATTGGTTAGATAAGGTGTGTAACGCTCACTACCAATTGCTAATAACAAAGGATGCACCCCTGCAGCGTCAACTGCATGCACTTCCTTTAAACCAGGTATTTCATTGGATACCGCAGCACCTGTCATGGCATGTATTAATTGACCAAAGCTTGTATCTTCTTGTGGAGGACGACCAACCACTGTGAAAGCCCAAATGGCATTTTTACGGGCATAAACTTTGTGTACACGCATTAAAGGAAATGGATGTTCTAAACTATAATAACCTAAATGGTCTCCAAATGGTCCTTCTGGTTTATTCTCCCCTGGATATACTTCACCAGTGATTACAAAATCCGCATCGGTGCTCAAGCAAAATCCATCCTTATAAGTATACCCAAATCTCTTACCAGCAAGCACCCCAGCAAAATTCATTTCACTTAATCCTTCGGGAAGTGGCATTACTGCAGCCACACTATGCGCAGGTGGGCCGCCTACAAAACAACTCACTTTCAAAGGCATTCCTTTTTTGTTTGCTTTAGTTTGATGCACACCGATCCCTCTATGTAGTTGATAATGCAATCCGATTTCTTTATCCAACTCGTATTCATTGCCCGTCAACTGAATACGATACATCCCTAAATTACTATTAGCAATACCTGGCTTATCTGCATCTTCAGTATACACTTGTGGTAAAGTCACATAAGCTCCTCCATCCATTGACCAATGTTTGATTAATGGGAGGTCGCTAATTTTAATTTCTTCGTAAGTAATAGGTTGACTAATTGGATTTTTATTTGGCAAAGCATTAATAGCTGCAGGCAAAGCACTTAATGCTGCTAATGGATTTTTAATTGCAGCAACAGGATCGATTTTAATTTCAATTAATTTTTTTACTTGTGGCAAAGTATCTCTAAAAATAAATTCACTTCTTTCTAAAGTGCCAAAAATATTGGACGCTGCTCTAAACTTAGAACCCTTTACTTTTTCAAATAAAATAGCTGGACCTTTTTGTTCATGAACACGCAAATGAATCGCCGCCATTTCGAGATGAGGGTCCACCTCTTCTTTAATACGGAGCAATTGTCCATTACGCTCTAAATCCAACAAACAAGCTTCTAAACTAGAATAAGCCATGAGGTGATAATTGAGATGCAAAATTAACTTAAATTTGCTCATGACTCATTTAAGTGTAAACATAAATAAGATTGCTACCCTAAGAAATAGTCGCGGCGGTAACAATCCAGATCTATTGAAAGTTGCTATAGACTGCGAACGATTTGGTGCCCAAGGCATCACAGTGCATCCAAGACCAGACGAAAGGCATATTCGATACCAAGACGTTTATGATTTAAAGAAAAATATAAATACAGAGTTCAACATTGAGGGTAATCCTAAAGAGCAAAAATTTGTTGACTTAGTTTTGGCGACAAAACCCGCGCAGGTAACTTTGGTGCCTGATGCACAAAATCAATTAACCAGCGATCATGGTTGGGATACTATTACTGAAAAAGCATACTTAACTGAAATTATTAGTGTATTTAAAGCAGCTGGTATTCGTGTATCTATCTTTGTTGATCCAAGTGTTGAACTAGTGAAAGGTGCGGCTAAGACAGGTACAGATAGAATTGAATTATATACCGAAGCATATGCAAGTGCATTTTCAAAAGGAGAAAGAGAAACAGCTATAATAGATTATAAATTAGCTGCAGCAGAAGCGAAAAATCTTGGTTTAGGGATTAATGCGGGGCATGATCTAGATCGTTTTAACCTTGCCTACCTGGTGAAGGAAATACCATATATAGACGAAGTTTCGATTGGACATGCGCTTATTTGTGACGCATTGTACCTTGGACTTGAAAATACCATTCAATTGTACAAACGTGCACTTGGACAGCACTAACAATATTTTAATTATCTTGCAGTAAATACCAATTATGGCAAATCAACCTTTAGTCGGAATTATCATGGGAAGTGACAGTGATTTAAACATCATGCAAGCTGCAGCTGATATCCTAAACACGTTCAATATTCCTTTTGAATTGACAGTGGTTTCTGCACATAGAACTCCAGAAAGAATGGTTGATTATGCAAAACAAGCTAAAGCAAGAGGATTGAAAGTAATTATTGCTGGTGCTGGTGGTGCTGCTCATTTACCGGGCATGGTTGCTGCAATTACAACCTTACCAGTGATTGGTGTTCCCATCAAATCCTCTAACTCAATAGATGGATGGGATTCTGTTTTATCTATTTTACAAATGCCAAACGGTGTTCCAGTTGCAACAGTGGCTTTAAATGCTGCTAAGAATGCAGGCTTGTTGGCCGCTCAAATTATTGGCACCCATAATGAAGCTATTTCTAAAGCAATGGACGATTATAAATTGCAAATGGAATCTGAAGTAATGGAAAAAGTAAGTAAATTAAAATCAAGCTGGGACAACCAATTTGACGCTTAAGCGCAATCAATAAATTTCATTAAGAAATTTTTACTTAATCGATTGTAATAATCCTAAATCGAGACTCCAACCCTGTTGAATGATCCATGATGGTATTGATCCATGCTAAATCATGCTGACCAACCCATTTAGAAAAATTTTCTACTCTTTCCTGTAAATTATCTTGAGGGAATAATTCTTTTTTTATACGGTGTATGCGCTGGATGGCCACTGCTTGTTTGCGTCTTTCGGCTCGTACCATTTTCTTTTCTAATGCTTCTAGCTTTGCTTTTGCTTGATGGGCCAAGTTCTCTGCATGTGCGCCCAAAGTTGGATCCACTTTAATGACATCCTTTTCAATTGAAGCATATAAACTTGCTAAAGTATTCAAATGTTCATTCAAATGCAAAGCTTCAGAAGCATGCTTATTGACATAGGCTACTTCTAAATCTAGCAAGGGTTTAAACAAATCTTCCTTTTCAAACTGCATCTCCTTCCATTGTGCAGCTTGTTTTTTGTTCATCAATAAAAAAGAATTTCTTATTTGTAGTAATGGATAATGTACGCCAGCTTCTTGGAAAACATTTTTTAATTCCATCCAATAAGCCAACTCTCCACCCCCACCCACAAATACCACACCTGGTAATATAGTCTCTTGATATACCCCTCTTAAAATCACATTAGGGCTAAAACGTTCTGGATATTGATGCAATTCCGATATAATCTCAGCCTCTGTAAAACGCATATCTGTATCCACCACTATAAACAAGTCTCCTTGTTTTTCTATTCTTGCTCTAGTTTGATCTTTTAAGTAAAATAAATTTAAACTACGACCTTCAGTTTGGACATGGTAGTCTTTAGCTAGATTTTTAATTGTAGTCTGTATTGCCTGATGCGAAAATTGCGTCAATAACTCTTTCTCCATTATTGGAATAAAAGCAGCTTTTAATTTAGCATCATCAGGTTGCAAAACTATCAGGCCTTTTGATGCAAAAAATGCATGTACAAAATGCAAAGTCGCTTCATTGATCGTCTTGCCTTTTTGATAAGCTTCTTTTAAGATAGCTAATGCTTCTTGCCCCTTTGGCATGCTTGACCAATAACCTTCTAATTGTTGAATAAGTTTTAATAAAGCGTCATCTATCTTCATCCTACCTATAGCCCCTGTTTGTTTGGTGCTCCAATTATACTTGGTTGCTTCAATATTAAAAGCACCTACTTCGTCTAAATCGGCATCTTCTGAACCCATATAATAAACGGGCACAAAATTGTCTTGAGGAAATTGCTCTTTTAAACTTGCAGCCAATTGAATGGCATGAATAATTTTATAGAAGAAATACAGTGGGCCAGAAAATAAATTAGGCTGATGCGCAGTCGTAACAACAAATGTGTTTTCTTTTTTTAACAATTCAATATTGTCGTTCACAGCAGACTCCTGTTTCAAATTGGCATATTGGGCAGTCAGCACTTCAACTAACAAAATGCGATTAACAGGATTCGATTTTCGACCCTCTATTGCCGCCTTATAACCTTCTAAATTTGGGGCGTACCCAACATATTTCTGTACACTCCCTTTCCCCTCTGCATAATCATTGATTAGCTTGGAGAACAATTTGGTTGCACTAAATGGGATATGATCGCAGCTTGAAGACATTGTCTGCAAATTTCGGGAAAAATGCATTGCTAAAGGCATTTTATTCAAGATTGCAGGAAAAATAATACATTTATGGAGCAAATTGATTGCTCGCTTAAAACAGCCCCTATGGAAACCTACGGAAAGATTTTGATTATTGCTATGCCCCTATTTTTGTTATTGGTTTTATTTGAAAAATGGTATGGCTGGCGCAAAGGCTTCGACACCGTTAGAACTTTAGACATGATCTCCAGTTTAAGCTCAGGTGTTACTAATTCTACCAAGGATGTTTTAGGATTAAGTGTTGCTATCATAAGTTATAGCTGGCTGGTTGAACACCTTACAGTTTATCAAGTTCAATCAAGTTGGATGCTTTATATAATTGCATTTTTAGCTTTAGACTTTGCAGGCTATTGGGTTCACCGCTTAGCACATACGGTTAACTTTTTTTGGAATAACCATATTGTTCATCATAGTAGCGAAGAGTTTAATTTAGCTTGTGCTTTAAGACAAAGTATATCCGTCTATTTTAGGATTTACGCGTTCTTGTTAATTCCGGCTGCCATTTTTGGTGTGCCGCAACAAGTGATAGCCGTAGTTGCCCCGCTACATTTATTTGCGCAGTTCTGGTACCATACAAGACATATCAATAAAATGGGTTGGTTAGAATATGTGATTGTCACTCCTGCACATCATCGTGTGCACCATGCTATTAATCCAGAATACCTTGATAAAAACTATGGTCAAATATTTATATTCTGGGATCGTATGTTTGGAACATTTCAGGAAGAACTTGCAGAGATTCCTGCAGTATATGGTGTAACACGTCCTGTGCGCACATGGAACCCGATTAAAATAAACTTCATGCATTTGTGGTTATTGGCAAAAGATGCTTGGCATACACAAAGCTGGAAAGACAAATTACGCGTATGGATCATGCCATTGGGATGGAGACCTGCAGATGTGATTGAAAAATATCCAGTCACAAAAATTGAAGATGTATACCATTTTGAAAAGTACGACACACCTGCTCCAAAAGGCATGTTAGTATACTTATGGATACAACTATTCTGCTTGCTTTTATTGGTAAGTTACTTATTTGGGAATGTAGCAAGTATCGGCCTTACGAATATGATGTACTATGGTTTATTTGTATTTGCACAAGTGTATGCTCTTACTGAATTCATGGACCGCAACCCAAGAGCATTGATCTATGAATTAGTGAAGAATATGATCTGTGTGGGCGGTATCCTTTATTATGGAGGATGGTTTGGTTTACAAAATTACTTCAGCGCAAGCAGTTATATCTTGATGGGTTATTTTGTGATTAGCACTGCAACTGTTGCTGCTTATTCTAGTCAACCAACTCACCCTCTAAATCATAGTCGTACGCTTTCGTAATCTTTACGTTGACAAAATCACCTGGCTTCAGTCTTTTATTCGTATTGATGACTACTTCGTTGTCTACTTCCACACTATCAAATTGAGTGCGTCCTAAGAAACGACCTGCTTCTTTTTTGTCTACCAATACTTTTAAGATTTGGCCTTCCTTAGCTTGATTGATCTCAAGACTAATTTCTTGTTGCACTTCCATGATCTCTTCTGCTCTTCTTTGTTTCTCTTCGGCAGGTACATCGTCCACTAAGTCATGTGAAATTGTGTTTTCCTCGTGGCTATAAGTGAAGATACCGACACGGTCAAATTTATGTTCTTGTAAGAATTCTTTTAATTCTTCTATATCGTCTAATGTTTCTCCAGGAAACCCTGCTATCAAAGTCGTACGAATGGCGATGCCTGGAACACGTTTTCTAATTTCGTGAATCAACTCGCTCATTTCTTCTCTTGTGATATTACGACGCATCGCTTTAAGCATATTATTGCTTGCATGCTGTAATGGGATATCAATGTATTTACAGATATTATCACGTTCACGCATTACATCCAACACTTCTAAAGGAAACTTAGATGGATAAGCGTAGTGTAAACGAATCCACTCAACGCCTTCTACATCTGCTAGAGCATTTAATAATTTTGGCAAGGCACGTTCTTTATAAATATCCAAACCGTAATAGGTTAATTCTTGGGCAATTAACATCAACTCTTTAACCCCTTTCTTCACTAAACCTTTTGCCTCGTCCACTAATTGTTCAATCGTCTTACTTACATGTTGACCGCGCATTAATGGAATCGCACAAAATGAACAAGTACGATTACAACCTTCACTGATTTTCAAATAGGCATAATGCTGAGGCGTACTCAACAAACGCTCACCTAACAATTCTGCTTTATAATCGGCATTCAATTGATTCAACATCAAAGGCAATTCCATTGTTCCAAACCAAGCATCTACTTCTGGTATCTCTGCAGCCAAGTCGCCTCTGTATCGTTCACTCAAACAACCTGTCACATAGACCTTATCCAACTTCCCTTTATTTTTTAAAGCAACCTGATCCAAAATGGTATTCACACTTTCCTCTTTCGCTTTATCAATAAAACCACAAGTATTCACCACCACAATATTGTGATCCAACTTTTTGTTTTCATGCACCACATCAATATCATTGGCAGCCAATTGACCACTCAACATTTCACTATCCACCAAGTTTTTACTACAACCTAATGTGATGATATTTACTTTATTCTGCTTTAAAGTTTTTGACTTCATGTGTTAATTTTAAAAGAGTCTATTTATTTACTTCGTTGGTGAAATGAAATACAATGTCTGGATTATTGGTGATCTCAGTATTTAAGAACCATTCACTTTGAGCTAAATATACTGGTGAGCCATCTTTGTCCTCAGCTGCATTTTGTTGCTTATAACGCAGGAAATCGTTTAATTTATTTTTATCAGTAGATGTCAACCAGCAAGCTTTGTAAAAAGGCAAGGTTCTAAATTCACAAGCCGCGCCATATTCTTGTAATAAACGGTATTGAATTACTTCAAACTGTAAGTCACCCACACAACCAATGATTTTTTTATTCCCCCCAAACTGCGTAAACAACTGCGCTACCCCTTCATCGGTTAACTGCTGAATACCCTTCTCCAATTGCTTGGTCTTCATTGGATCTTTGTTCACCAATTCTTTAAAGATCTCTGGAGAGAAGGTGGGGATACCCGTAAAGTAAAATTTTTCGCCTTCGGTTAAGGTATCACCAATCTTAAAATTACCTGTATCAAATAAACCCACTACATCCCCTGGATAGGCGTCTTCTACAATATCCTTGCTTCTAGCTAGGAAAGTATATGGATTTGTAAAACGCAGGTCCTTGTCTAATCGAACATGGGTATAATATTTATTTCTTTCAAACTTTCCACTACAAACACGCATGAATGCAATACGATCACGGTGCTTTGGATCTAAGTTGGCATGGATTTTAAAAATGAAACCACTGAATTTATCTTCACCAGCTTGAACCTTGCGTGTATTGGTATCACGATCTCTTGGTGTAGGTGCAATTTGAATAAACGTATCTAACATTTCTTGGACCCCAAAATTATTCACTGCTGAACCAAAAAACACTGGTGCAATTCTGCCCGATAAATAATCTGCAGGATTCAGTGCCCCATATACACCATCAATTAATTCCACATCCTCTCTTAATAAATCTGCATCACGATCACCCACTTTTTGTTGCAATACATCACTTGATAAATCTCCAATCGCTACTACATCTTCGTCATCGGCTTTTGTACTTGCAGTAAACAAACGCAAACTCTTATCGTGTAAATTGTACACCCCTTTAAATTCCTTACCACTATTAATTGGCCAAGTCATTGGGTGTAATGAGATTTTTAATTCCGCCTCTATCTCTTCTAATAAATCAAACCTGTTCTTACCATCACGATCCATCTTGTTGATGAATACAATTACAGGTGTCGCACGCATACTACAAACTTCCATCAAACGACGCGTTTGAGGTTCTACCCCATTCACACTATCAATTACTAAGATAACACTGTCTACAGCAGTTAAGGTTCTGTAAGTATCTTCAGCGAAGTCCTTGTGACCTGGCGTATCCAATAGGTTGATCAAGTTTCCTTTGTACTCAAAAGACATTACCGAAGTTGCAACCGAGATACCTCTTTGACGTTCGATCTCCATAAAATCTGAAGTCGCATGCTTTTTGATCTTATTGCTTTTAACGGCACCTGCAGTTTGAATCGCACCACCGAATAACAATAATTTCTCAGTCAATGTCGTCTTACCGGCATCGGGGTGAGAGATGATGGCAAAACTCTTTCTTCTATTAATTTCTTTTTCGTACTTCATTATGCTTTGTTCCTTAAAATCCTTTCAAATTATTAATGCATCCTTATTAAAAATGGCCCGCATTCAAAATTCTTTGAATCACGAGCCATTCTATATTTTATTCCAAGTTCGTTAGATATCAATTGCTTCGCCGTAAGCTGCAGCAGTTGCTTCTTTCAAACCTTCACTCATTGTTGGATGCGGGTGAATTGCATTTAAAATTTCATGCGCAGTTGTTTCTAATTTACGAGCAACTACTGCTTCTGCAATCATTTCAGTTACATTCATACCAATCATATGACATCCTAAGAACTCACCGTACTTTGCATCAAAGATTACTTTAACAAAACCTTCAGTTGCACCCGCTGCAGAAGCTTTACCGCTTGCTACAAATGGGAACTTACCAACTTTGATTTCATATCCTGCTTCTTTAGCCGCTTTCTCTGTATAACCTACACTAGAAATTTCTGGAGTACAATAGGTACATCCTGGGATATTATTGTAGTCAATACCTTCTGGCAAATGCGCATGCTTCTTTTCCATGTATGCGATGTGTTCTGCAGCATTGATACCTTCTTTAGCAGCTACGTGTGCTAAAGCTTGTCCTGGAGAACAGTCCCCAATTGCATAGATACCTGGAACACCCGTTTGTTGGAACTTATCTACCACAACTCTTCCTTTATCTACTTTAATACCATTTTGCTCTAAGCCAATATTTTCAAGATTCGCAACAACACCTGCAGCACTCAATACCACGTCTGCTTCTAATGTTAAAGTAGTACCGTCTGCTTTCTTCACCAATGCTTTCACACCAGCGCCAGATGTATCCACTGACTCAACAGATGCGCTAGTCATGATCTCGATACCTTGCTTCTTATATTGCTTCTCTAATTCTTTAGAAATATCTTCGTCTTCTACAGGAACAATTCTTGGCGCAAATTCAACGATGGTCACTTTTGTACCCATGCTATTGTATACATAAGCGAACTCAACGCCTATAGCACCACTTCCAACAATGATCATGCTCTTTGGTTGTTGCTCCATCACCATTGCTTCTCTGTAACCCAATACTTTTTTACCATCTTGTTTTAAGTTTGGTAACTCTCTTGAACGTCCTCCTGTTGCAAGAACAATATATTTTGTATCGATTACTTGTGTTGTACCATCCGCAGCTTTTACTTCTACCTTGCCTTTTGAATGTACTTTACCGTAACCCATAATCACATCAATCTTATTCTTTTTCATCAAGAACTGAACACCCTTGCTCATCTTGTCTGCTACTCCACGGCTACGCTTGATCACTGCACCAAAATCATGGCTTACACCAGTCGCAGTTACACCATAATCCGCACTATGTTTTAGGTATTCATATACTTGCGCACTCTTTAATAAAGCTTTGGTTGGAATACAACCCCAGTTTAAACAAACGCCACCTAAGCTTTCTTTTTCAATTACTGCAACTTTTAAGCCTAATTGAGAAGCGCGAATAGCAGCTGGGTATCCACCAGGTCCACTACCAATAACAATTACGTCGTATGCCATATAGTTCTATTTTAAGTGTTTAATAGGGTGCAAAAATACCCCGAAAAAGGCAAATGAAAAAACAAATGATGAACTATTCAAAGAAAACACGCACCATCTGGAAAAACCACTTATTATCGTTCGGACGTTGCTTACTAGACTGGTTTTCGTCGTATTTGCTCAAGCCAAATAAACCGGCCATATTACCCCCTCTTACAGCAATCTCGAGGTATCCGGCAGAATTGAACCAAGCCATCTTATCGGCCACTGGCACCGATCCGTAGTTTTGACTAAGGGTTTCGATGGTTTCATTACGTGTAAAGACAATCTTAAAGGACCTTCCCTTCGCATGAAAGTCAAACTCTTCCTTGCGGATATTCACCACCACATTCTCAAACTGGTCTATGAATAAAATTTGCCCTTCCATCCAATCTGGCCCTAAAGTTGGTTGCATTGGATAGATTTCTTGAATCGTATCTGTACGCTCTCCTGCTTCCTCTAAACTTCCCGAAGCAAAGAAATAAGCGATGGATTCAACCATGCGCTCCGTCATTTGAATAAAAGTATTCGCGCCCTTGCAATCAATTCTCACAATCTCTTTTGGCTTCAATCCTAACATCATCGTTAGGAAACCGTTGTCTGGCGTAATAAAATAATGCCCGTTATAATGCGCAAACAATAAATGATCTGATGGATGCTGAAATGCGTTTACCATCACTACATGCACTGTCCCTGCAGGATAATACTTTGCAGCGTTATTAAAAATATATGCCCCTTGTTGGTAATTCTTACTGGATAAGTAATGTGTAATATCTGATACAATGCAACCTGGAATGGTTGACAATATCTGCCCTTTAACAGCACCAATGATGAAATCCTCTTGGCCAATATCCGATGTTAAAGTTATTAATGGCATATTAAATCAATAACGAAATATTAAGCAAGATATTATACCAATGCTGCTATTTTTTGCATGAAAATCAAGGGATTAAATCGGATGGAATTATTTAATCAAATGCCCGTTTTTGAAAAAGAAATTAAAGGTCAATTTATCCGCCAAACCTGGGAAAAATTTATTCATAAAAACAGCACGCTTGCCTGTGAAAGTTAGCACCAGTGTACGTTTACGTTTTTCAATGGCATGGATAATATGGGCTGCACATTCCTCGGAACTCATCATTGCCCCTTCGTCCATTGGGGACTCCCCCTGTGCTTTTGCATCCTTATTCAAAGCCGCATTGCGAATATTTGAACTTGTGAACCCAGGGCATACCCACATCACATGGGTACCAGTATGTAATAATTCGGTTTTAATTGACTCCAACCAACCATTCAAAGCATATTTAGACGCAGAATAGCCACTTCTTCCTGGCAACCCACGGTAACCCGCAATCGATGAAACACCTACAATTACCCCTTTTTGCTTTAAAATTGCTGGCAATGCCGCTTTAGTTGTATAAACTGTGCCCCAGAAATTGATATCCATAACTTGCTTCAAAGTCTCCGTGTTTGTTTCTGTTATCAATGCCCTCATGCTGATACCTGCATTATTGATCAAGACATCTATTTGCCCCCAAGTGGCTAATACATCTGCAATAAATTGTTCACATTCTTGCTCCTTGCTCACGTCTACGCCCTTTAAAAACAAACTTGCTCCTGGATTTTGTTCTGCCAATAATTGCAATTTATCCTGACTTCTTCCACAAGTAGCCACCTTAGCGCCCATCGCTAAAAACTGCGCTACCAAGGCTTTTCCAATACCATCAGAGCCTCCTGTTATCACCACAACTTTGTTTTCAAATGATGCCATAAAAATGTGTTTGTACAAAAGTAATTGTTATTTGAAGATGAATTACTTAGGAGATATTTAGACCCAAAATAAAGTTGACATTTTATTTGGTTTATTTCAATTTATCCTTATTTTTGCACTCCTCAAAAGGGGAAAGGGTCAGATTCCGTAGCTCAGTTGGTAGAGCAATACACTTTTAATGTATGGGCCCTGGGTTCGAGTCCCAGCGGGATCACAAAGCTCCGACGTAAGTCGGGGCTTTTTTTATGCGAGGACTCGAAACAAGATTGCTTGATTGAGCGGATGAGCATGAAAAAAGCAACCAGAACACGAAGTGTTTTGGTTATGAGCTTTGGGTTAGCTCAATGCGGTGGGAAGTCGGCGAAGTGTAACGAAGCCGACAATCCCAAAATTAAAAACTCCGAAATCGTATAGAAATCGGAGTTTTTTATGCCTCTGTGGCAAGATTTTGTTGTCTTTTGTGCTGAATTCTTTGGCTCAGTTATATTTTTAACATTTTGAATTGATATGAAATCTTCCCATCAGATGAATAAACTTTAACAATATATGTTCCACCTGAAAGCGATCCTAGCAAAATTGGAGTACCTGGGTATAGCCCTTGTTTGTTGAATAATAAACGTCCAGTTGATAACTCGTAAATATCAATATTCAACTTTTGATAACCATTAATTAAAAAATCTAAATTTAACTGACTATTAAATGGATTTGGCGCTAGTTTTAAAAATTCATTTGCACTCAGGTTTATCACATCTGTAATTAAAAAATAATAAGGAGCACTTAAAGAACTACTACAACCATTTTGAGTTGTTTTCACAGTATAGGACCCTACACCAGAAGGTTTAATTTTTTGTGTAGTATCTGAAATTAATGTGCCGTCTTTATACCAAGTATTTTTAATCGTTGCATTAGAAACAAGATTATTAGCAGTGTCTCGTGTGATTATTGGCATATCAGGAATTGCTAACTTCTTTAATTGAACGGTATCTGATGAAATGATACAACCTAAGCTGTCCGTTCTAGTAACATGAAGTTTAAGACCTTCTTTAAATATTTTGTTACTTACATTAGTCAAATCTGACTTGTCACCAAAATACCATTTTATTGTATCACCTTTATTTGTATTTGAAATAGAAAGCTTTAAAGAATCTCCTGCACAAAACGAAAAATTCGTTGTATTGAACAATGGCTTTACAAGATTATTACAAAAAAATAGGGTATACTCGTGAAGTTTTGCAGAATGAAGATTTTGGCTGTCTTGATCTTGTTCAAATCCAAAATATTTCAATTTTTTACTTACATAAAACCCTTTTATGAAACCAGGATAAGTTCCTAAAACATCTAACTTGTTAGGTAAAGTGTAAAATAAGCCATTTTGGTTTTTCCAAATTGAGTTTTGTATAGATACACCAGTTCCAACCCAGCCGCCATTTTTTGGATTATTATTTTGAGGACCCGGGTTAATTCTAAATTTATTCCCAAAATGAAAAGGGTGAACCATTATATCGAGCCAGCCATCATTATCTATATCTGCAATTTCAAACTCTCTAAATGTATTTGAACTATCTGGATAACCTTTTGCAGTATCGTTATATGATAATATTTGCCCTGGCTCAAATTCACCCTCCCCTAAGCCTTGCCAAATTTGTATTCTAGTGCTTGGATAGCCTTCACTTGCTATAGCCATATCTATCTTCCCATCTTTATCAAAATCTGCTAATTTAATTGATGTAGACCCTTGTTTAGATTCTGAAAAAACGCCTTTGTTTTTTGGTTTTTTAAGGAACTTAAATTTTTGTGATACAGCATCATAACCATAAATGGCATAAGCATATGGATTTGTTGGATCACCTCCATATTGTGCTTTAATAATTTCAGGTTTTTTATCTCCCATTACGTCAGCAATAACAACTGAACCCGCACCGGTATTCTCTCCAAGAAAAGTTGAATCTTGAAGAATATCTTTACCCTCTGTAAAACTCTTATCACTATTTTGTAAATATGGATGTAAATTATTGATACCTGTCCAAGGATTGTAAGTCCCCATATGAAGTCCAATTAAATCATATAAACCATCATTATTTAAATCACCAGTCGCAATTGAATGATAAAAACTTTTATGATTGGATATTTTTTTCCAATTTAATGTATCTCCTTCATTCTTGACCGTATAAACATCACCATATGGCCATGGATTCCCATTTTCTAGACCATGATCTGCATAAGCAATAGTCGCAGAATCTACAAATACATAGTTTCTTGCGTTACCCATAGTAACATTGTTATAATACTTTTTAAACTGCCAGCCATTGACTTCATTTGTAAAATGTAAAGGAGATAGCGGCTTAGAACTATAAGATGGAATAACAATTATATGCTCTTTTCCATTAAGAGAATATAAAACTGCACCAGATGTTGCTTCGTTTAAAGCACCACCCAAACCCTGACCATTTAATGACTCAACACCAATATCAGGTATTGAAAAATTGAATTTTGTGCTTTTTGTTTGAACAATTACTTGTGGCGCTTTAACAATTGTAAATGATTTTTCGTTTACACAACCCCCTAGATTAAGTCTTTTAACCTTATAGGTTCCAATCTCACTAATATGAATGGTGTTTTTAAAACTAATAATTTTATTGTCTTTATACCACAGTGTATTAATTCCGGCAATAGAATCAATAGCTATTGTGGTAGAATCGAGCCCAAATGGAATCGCTAAACTTCCTTGGAAATTTATTTCAGGTTTATACACCTCACATGGAAATTTGAATTGAGAAAAATCAATATTAATGATACCATTCATATCACTAAATGACGTGTTGCTACTTGAGCCGCCTTCTTTAATATACAAAATGCCACCTGGTTTATTTTTTTCAAAAAAGATTGGATAAGTAAACGCCTGGGCTTGCAAAGTATTTAAATCTTTTTCATCCTTAAAATCAAGTGTAAACGCTTCAAGTTTATTCCCTTTATTTAAGAGTATTCTTTTCTTTTTAATATCTTTGGCAATTAATGAGTCACCTATTGTAAATGGCCACCAACCCCAACCTGCTATTGGTAGAATATCTATAAGTCCATCATTATTTATATCTTCTAATTTGATTCCATTTCCATGTGCAATTCTAGTTGGATCATATTGCATTGTACTATCAAGCCACTGATCAGAGATATTACCCGTTTTATTATACACCTGTATTCTTGTATGAGATAACCCATTCACACCTAAATTAAAGTCCCCAATATCATTAGCGACAGACCTCCCATCTGTATATTTTATATTCATCGCCTCTTGAGTAACAACTTCAATAGTACCATTATTATCTAAATCAACAATATGAATACCAAACTCATTGACTGGGAAATACGTATACGAATACTCGTCCTTAATTTTCCTAGTTGGAATAATAACTGCTACTGTATCATGTGGACTTAAGACTGAAAGGGAATCGCCCTTATTAAAAGAAATTACATAAACGGGATTAATAAATTGATTACTTATATCTTGTAATTGAAAATATATTTTATTTCCAATTTCTGTGGCGTGGCCAACCCTAGAAAAAAGATTATTATTATCGCTAAAAAATGTTGTTTTTCTTACAAGTTTATCATTATTCAACTCGTATTTATAAATTAAATTCTGATCTCTACGAAGTGGATCTACTTCTATAGGCTTGGTATAATTGGTTATTAATATCTCCTTTTTTTGATCGTTATTTATATTAATTAACCTGCCAGATGTGGTATTTAATGTATCAGGGAAAGTCAATTTAGTAAAAGCCCCATTCCCTCTATTCAAGAATAATTTATCAACTGTATGATCGTTTGACGATGTAACATACCATTCTAATGGCTTGTCCTCTGGTTTGCCATGATAATTTTCAGTCATTATCAATACATCCGAATTTCCATCCCCATTCACATCTCCTACATCAAACTGTCCTGGATCACCTTCTGTATAAAAATTACCTAAATTATCAGATTCATAATTAATGTTACTCGCATTGCTAGATTTATTATAAAGTATTGACACAATACCAGCTCTATTTTGATGCTGATAAGGTTGTAAAATTAAATCTAGTTTGCCATCATTGTTTATATCTGCTTGTTTAAACCATCTATTAAATGCCCTATAATAAGATCTTGATAATGCTTCTCTTTCAAAAGCAGTATCCATCTTGAAAATATTTTTTTTAAGATTTAAAACAGGAATTTGTGCTTTAATTCCTGTTAGAACAAAAATAAAAATTGCAAATAATAGGTATTTCTTCCTCATAAAAATGATTTAAAAAATTCATTTTAAGACAGCTAGAAATAGCTGAATGGGGGTATTGCTAAGTTAGTTAAAAATATTATGATTTAATATGATAAATAACATTACCAAATTGCTGCTTCCAAGCCTTTTTCTTGGGAAATTCCCATAGAATTATATAAAATAGGACGTATTATGTCTTGTCTTTGGGTTGATGTAGTAAAACAGAAGTCTAATTCAGTGATAAAAGAAGTCGACGAAGTAAAACGAAGCCGATAATCCCACCGCCACCAAACATTTACCCATTTTCAATGTTATAATTAATATGAAAATATTTTACCTAATATTGGCTTTAGCAGCTATTTTTACTGTCTTTCAATCTTTTAGAACTCTTTCAACGTCAAAAATTGAAACTCAAAAATATCGGGTGGTTAAAAAGGAAGATGGCTTTGAAATACGATTTTATCCCAAAGCAACCTTTGCAACTATTCGTTCTACAGGTGTTAACTACAAGCAAGTAGCCAGCAGCGGGTTTAGAAAGTTAGCAGGTTATATTTTTGGTGGTAATGATCAAAATAAAAGCATTGCCATGACAGCGCCTGTAAGAATGGAGATGAGTAAGAAAGGTTCAGCAATGAGTTTTGTGATGCCAGAGAAATACGACATGGCTTCTTTACCAAAGCCAAAAGATGCTACTGTAGAAATAAAACAATCCGAAGAAGTATATGCTGCAGTAATTGCATTCGGTGGGTATGCAAATGATGAAAAGATTAATGATTATAAAAATCAATTAGTGGCTTTACTTCAGAAAAAGAATATTAAAATAATAGGTCCCTTTAATTTCTTAGGATATGATGCGCCTTATCAATTTATTGGACGTAAAAACGAAATTTCTATTCCAATTGAATGGAAGGAATAATTCATTTTACAACTTTACGATCTCAGCATCAATCCAACTGAGCCTTTTTGTAATCCATGATTTTAAATAATCCAATTCCTCTTGATGTGTTTTACCAACAAAATTATTAAAGGGCAACTTGACTCCAAGGATCTTCCATCTTTCAAAATGAGGATTGATTGAATTATTGGATTTTAAAATATTAATATGCTGTTCTATTGTTTTGTCAATATTATTACTACTCAAAGTAGTCCCTCTAAGCTGAACCCATCTGGCTTTTAATTTACTTGTAAAAGAAGGATCTGATAGTAGCTTTTTCCACCAAAAATGTATTTGCCAAGTATCATTAGGATTATAGTTATTGAAATTAAAAACCCAATTGGCACTATTAAAAAAAGCCGGTCTATCATCATTGCCAAAAGCTAAGTTAAAATCCCAAATAGGTCCCATCTTTAGTTTACCCTGGCGATCTTTATTCATAAATGTACTAAGCCTATAACCATCCGGATTGGTGGAAAATTCATTGAGGATCAAGAAATCAATAAAACTTTGTTCGTCAATATATTTACTATACCCATTTGTTGGATGACTAAAACTTGAACTTAATAGTACATCTTCCAATTCACCAATATAGTTTTGTAAATACTTTTTTTGGTCTGCCGAAATTGCATCATACTTTGGATATTCATACATAAAATAAGTCTCAGCACTATTCTTTATACCAAAAGGCGGGAATGCGATTTTATTATAGTTTGGATCATACAATGAACGAAAACCCAATTCCGGTGTATAAATTGCATCTGCATCCCAACCGACCAAATCATTATCCCCTGCAGACTTATCTATTTTAAGAATATAACCGCCTGTCACTGCACTACCTGTATTATCGGCATTTGACATTTTAGTAATATTAATTCTATTCTTATCCCTTTTTAATTTTTCCATTAGTACATACAATCCCATATATTGGCCATCAATATACAATTGCATATACTTTGTCCTTGACGCATACATCCCTATTTGATTGGATAAATCATAGATTAAAGTATTTCTGATCAAGGCTTTATCATTTGCAGGGGCATAAAGGATAAAATCAGACTGTTTTGGGAAATCCATGATTGCACTATCTGTATCTTGATCCATCTTATCTCTTAATTCAAAACCGTAGGACTTTTGTTCAAATAGACGAAAAGAAGTAGATCCCCTATATTCAATGCCTATATTAGATCTAAAGACTATTGTATCTCCAATTTGTATCTGGATTATTGATTGAACCTTAGGCTCATTAACAATTGTATTCCCCTTTGTACTTATATAAGCAACAGGTACTTTATTAGTAAAATTATTGACAGGGTACCAAAATGCTTTAGAAGGAAAAGTGTCAGTTAGGTTCTCACCAATTACCAAAGGAATGATTTTCTCACTAGTCTTTTGACATGAAATAAAAAAAATCGTTATAAAGATGCTATATAATATTTTTTGCATCTATGAATTTAGCTAAAATATTGACCAAAAGTAAAAATTTTTAACTCATTGCACTTAGGTGTTTTATAAGTCAAAGCTATACTTCATATTTAATAGGCTTATTATACTTAATTTTAGATCTAAATTATAGATTATGTTAAGGAGTTTTATTTTAACCACCCTTACAATACTGTTGTTTGCATCTGCTTTAAATGCTCAAAAACAAAGATTTATCATCATAAGGCATGCAGAAAAAGACACAACCATAAGTGGATCCCAAATGATGCAAGCAGACCCTCCATTAAGTTCAAAAGGACAAGTAAGAGCCCAGTCATTAATTAGTAAATTCAGAAAATACAAAATCGATAAAATTTACTCTACTAATTACGATAGAACTAAATCAACTGCATTGCCCTTAGCTAATTTTATTGGGTTATCTATCAATAATTATGACCCTAGAAATTTAAAAGCATTCGCTGATGAATTAATCAAAATAGAAAATCAATCAAAAACAATCTTAATAGTTGGTCATTCAAATACTAGCCCAAAATTAGTTAATCTCCTCTTAGGCAAGGAATTATACAAGGACTTAGATGAATCTGTTTACAATCAATACTGGGTCGTAAAGATCAATGGGCAACGCAAACAAGCTAAAGTAGTAACTTATTAATACAATTTAATTGCAATTACACTGAATTTTTTATAAATTAGATTATGAAAAAAATATTAATACTCTTAGTAATCACCTTGATCACGAAAACAACTATTGCTCAACAATCAAAACATTTTGAGATAATATTATCTGACACTATAGCAAAAAGTTTTGACACTGTATATTGGCAAGCAAATACAAATGTGGATTATTATTTTATCGAATTGGACTCAAGTTTTTTAAACAAAGAAATCTTAGTTTAGAAAATAAAATAAGAAAATCAATTGCAGAAGATTCAACAACAAAACTTGTAAAGATGCTTAATTTGGCGGTCAAGAACATGAAGGATGTATATATTGCGCCAGATTTTATCATTGATAATTCTAACCAATATTATAGGTATTCAACATCCTTTACTTATGTTACAACTTCAGATGCAGGAATGAAGAATTTCATTGAATATTGTGATTCAAAAAAATCAATGCTACTATTTCAAGTGTAAAATATAAAAACAATGAAAGTTCTGAAATGTTATTAAGAAAAAACTTACTCGAAAAGTCAAGAAAGATAGCACTTGCGACTCTTCCTAGCTTTAATGGCAAATCAATAGAATTGGTATCCATTACACAAACTGAACCGATATCAAATTCAAGTTTCATTTCATCACAAAATACACAACTAATAAAACAATTACTAAACGACAGAATTAGTTTAAAATTAGCAAGCAAGTTGACTTTGAAATTCGACTACTTGATTAAATAAATTAAAATACTATATAGCAAATTTCAATTGCATAAAAAACTCCGATTTCATTAGATTTCGGAGTTTTTTATGCAATTGAAGCACATTTTATTTGCTAAGTGTCTAAAAACATTATGTATACTAGCGCCTAAATGTATTGCAGATTAACAAAAGTTATAAAAAAATAAGATACGAGTAATGCTATTCCTGCTTCATATAATCTTTACTAGATGTGTTTGATTTTGCTATAGACTTATAGATAGCGCCTGTAGCAAAATCAATTATTATCCCAACTCCGCCAAAGAAAAATGCATCAGCAATTAATGCACCCACTTTAATTTGTCTTGATTGCTCACCTGGAAGCGGCTTCCTTCTTTGACTTTCAGTCACCTGGCCTCCAACAATTGTTGCACATGAAGTAATTTCAAGCATCAAAACAAAAAGACAAAATAAGATTATTGATTTTTTCATTTGAATATGTTATTTTATTGAAATATTTAATAAATATACATAAATGCAACTGCAACTAATCGAAAATTGATATATAATAGCTTCTACTTGAAATAATTCAACAAAAAGTACCCTTTTCAAGCATTTTTTCTAAATTTAAACCCAAATCAAAACCCATGAAAAAAATACTATTCATTGCAGCTTCATTATTCATTAGCCAATCTATTATTGCACAACAAAATGCAGATCAAATATTAGGAACTTGGATTACTGGTTCTGGTAATGCGAAAGTTGAAATCTATAAAAATGGTAAGAGTTTTCAGGGTAAAATTGTATGGTTAAGTGAGCCAATTGATCCAACAACCAACAAACCAAAGACAGATACAAAGCATCCAAATGCATCGCTTCATAATCGTCCATTAATGGGCTTAGTTAATTTATGGGGATTCAATTACAATGAGAGCGAAGGGAATTGGGAAAAAGGACATATTTATGACCCTAAATCTGGAAAAGAATACAAATGCACCATTACTGCTAAAGACAAAAACACTTTAAACGTGAGGGGCTTTATTGGATTTAGTATGATTGGTAGAACAGATGTTTGGACAAGGGTTAAATAATCAAACCTACAAAGTATTAATCATCTCCACTTCCTCTTCTTCCACTAATTGAACATCTGCCACTATTACATTCTTAAAACGGAAAATAGTAAATATAAGAGATGCTAAGATGGAACAAAATGCCATTACACCTGTCATTGGTAAAGTAGATTCGTTATGAAATACACTCACCATTGCAGACATCAAAGCGCCTAGGCTCATTTGAATAAAACCCATTAGGGCAGATGCATTGCCTGCATTGTGACCAAAGGATGCCATTGACAAAGCCGATGCATTAGGGAAGATGAAACCCTGGCAACACAAATAAAGAAAAATCAACAAAATAGTGCTGTATAGCTCGTTAAAACCAAGGATGGAAATTGCAGCTAAAACGAAGGCGACAAAACTTTGAAAATATAAAGCTGCTCTAATAATTTGTTCTGATTTAAAACGCTTTAAAAATAAACTGTTCAATTGGCTAGAGCCAATTAATCCAGAAGCGACAAATGCAAATACCCAACCATAATGTTGTTCTGTAACTTTAAATACTTCTAAGAATACATAAGGAGAGCCACTTATAAAAGCGTATAATCCCGCAGAAGCAATTGAACCAGAGAAAGTATAAAGTGCAAACTGAGGATGTTTGATGATACTAGCAAAACTTGATAAAATTGCTGTGGGCTTTAAAGAAAAAGAAGAATCAGGCCCCTTACTATCTGGCAATAAGAAATAGATGCCTGCAATAATGGATGCAATTACAATTATCAGCATGATAAAAATATACCTCCAACCTATATAAGTTGTAATGAATCCTCCAAGTGAGGGAGCAATAATAGGCGAAACTGCAATCACAAGCATTAGAGTAGAAAAAACTTTGGCATTCTCTTTAACATCAAATAAATCTCTAACCATTGCTCTTGATGCAACCATGCCAACACATCCACCTAGAGCTTGGAAAAATCGGAATATTATTAAAGTCTCTACCGACATTGCTGTGGCACAAGCTAAAGAAGAAATAGCATAAAGCGATAAGCCAAAATACAAAGGCGTTTTCCGACCATACCTTTCTAATAATGGACCATATAATAATTGCCCAAAGGATATACCAATAAAAAAGGAGGACAAGGAAAGCATCACAGAAGCAACTGTTGTATTTAACCCTTTTGCGATACTTGGGAAGGCTGGCAAATACATATCAATTGATAAAGGCCCAATGGCTGACAATAAACCTAAAATGAGAATTAAATAAAACTTAGATTGCTTTTTGACTGAACTCATGCTGCGAAGATATTACAATTAACCCTCTATTAATTGTAATATCCAAGCTTATTTGAACATAAATGAATCTGTTTTCTTTAATTTGATTAAATTGTAATGGATACAAGCCTATTAATCAAATTTTGTTAAGCTCATGAAAGTTTTAGAAAAAATTTTTGAATCATTTACATGGATTGATATTGAACATCCCAATAAACCAGATTTAGAAAAGATTGCTAAGGAGTATAACTTAAATCACCACCTTATTAAAGATAGCCTTGAAAGAGGTCATCTGCCAAAATATGAAAAGTATAATAATATAGATTTTTATATTTTCAGGGCTTACACTTCTGATATTAATCTACAAATTGACGAAGTAGAAGATATGACAAATAAAATTGCATTTTTTAAAATACAGGATAAATTAATTACAATCCACAGATCACATTTCAAATTCTTGCATACCGAAGAGGTAGAAAATACAACAATGCAAGAACTATTTTTAAAGATCATCAGTTCAATGGTAGAAACCTATAAGAAACCAACAATTGATATCGGATTAAAAATATCAGATATTGAAAAAACTATTTTCTTGAAAGACCATAGAAACATCTTACTTGAAGAACTTTATTATATAAAATCTAAATCTAGAATCTTAAGAAAAGTATTACATATCACACAGGCTGTTGTAGATCAAATACCAAACAAAGACGACCATTCTTCCTTATACCAAGATATTAGAGACCAGCTTTTACAACATGCGACTGTCATTGATGAGTCAGTGGAAAACGCGAATCAATTAATGACTACCTACCTCTCCATTAGCGAGCAAAAAAATAATGAAGTGGTAAGATTATTAACTATCTTCTCTGCCTTTTTCCTACCTCTTACATTTATTGTAGGCGTCTACGGTATGAACTTTGACTTTATGCCCGAGCTTAAATGGAGATTAGGCTATCCATTTGCAATAACACTTATGCTCGTGATTGTGCTTGTCATTTTTATTTGGTTTAGGAGAAGAAAAATTATCTAATTACCAATTAGAAATTAACACTACTTACAATTTTGAGCAATAAAAGGATCCACACCCGGGTAATTTTTAGCCTTGGCTCCTTGCAATGCGCCACAAGCCTGTTGTTTATTACCAACGGAAATTAAACACATTGCTTTAAAAAATTCAGACTTACCGGTATTAGCCGATGGTAATTGAATTGCTTTATTAAAAAAGATAACCGCTTTATCAAATGACTTATTCGTGTAATAGCAAATTCCTACGTTTTCTAAATGGGTATAATTAGTAGGATCTAATTCACTTGCTTTGATATACCAATTTGCTGCAACATTATATTGCCCTTTTTGAAATGCTTGTGCACCCAATACAGCGTAGTTTGGCATTGCTCCGGTAGCCATCGCATTCCCATATAATAAACCAGATGTTCTAACAAAAATTGCACTATCAGCAGGAAATCTTTTCTTGGCTGTATCTAATAAAGCCTTAGTTATTGATATTGGGGTTTGATTAATTTCAATCAATGCCAAAATATATTGATTCCAACCCTCTCCCGTATTTCTATATTTGATGTAGGTTTTAAATGCACTTGTTGCCTCCGCAGTATCTTTCATTTTAGCCGCTGCAAAAATCATGTTCTTATAGTAACTTGTTGCTCTTGGCCAATTATAAAAAGCTTTTTTGGCATATTTGAAAGTGCTATCGTATTTTAATTGAACAGAGAATACAGCAGTTCTAATAAAGTCATTGTAGTGCAAATATGGATTGTCATTATTACTTTCATCTAATAATTTAGCCGCTGAATCGTATTGTTTTTCTCTTAAGTAATAACGTGCTACCAACGCCTTAATGGGCAAAATTGACGCAAGCAACTTTATACTATCGTCTGTAGAATTTTTCCATATTTGAAATACACCAAAAGCCATGATTACAAACAGCGCTAAAAATGCAGTACCTCCTAGTAGACCCAAATCTGCAAACATCTCTATAAAATCATTATGGCAATGGTAGGGGACAAACAAGTCATTTGTATACTCTTTTTCATAAGGAATGGAGGCCAATTTCCAGTTGCCATATCCCCCACCTAAAATTGGATGTTTAATGGAATAGTCAATAGCACCTTGCCATAAATGTATACGGCTATTTTGTTCACTAGCCACATTGATGTCGACAGCTCTTTTAGTAATTGTACCATAACCCCCCTTGAAAACCTTGTAAATCGACTGCCTTAGACAACATCGAATTAGCAGCTAAAAAAGCAAAAATCAACGGGATTAAAAAGTAAGCCAAGTTTATTCCAACTTTCTTAAGCCCCACTTTTTATATAATAAAAAGATAGCAACTAAAAATAATACAACCACCATTCCTAAACCAACATAAGTTGACCTTGTATTCATAATAAATAATGCCATGATCCCTAAAACAACACAATTAGCCCAGCAATTTTCCCGAACAACTTATTATGAATAATTACAAATATTAAAATGGAAACTTGATCAATAAACTTGCCGCCATTACATTCTTATTCCCATTCTTTCCTGTCAAGCTCCCAATATTTTGATCCAAATTCATTTCTACCATATTCTTATAGAATCCAGAAATCACATATATCGCATCAAAAAACAAAACAACGGTAACAAAAGAAGCAACTACATTAAATAAGGTTGTAAGATTTTGTTTATGAAATGAAATAAAATAGACAAATTAATAAATATCAAATAAGTACTAAAAAGTCGTTCAAAGCAAACCAAATTTTCTGTTGGATTGATTGCATAGAAAAATGAGATTGCAGCCCATATGATTAAAAAAGCTATAGACAATAGTGAATTTTAAATTCAACACTGAAGTAATCGCAGTTTTGTAATATGCTATATTCAATAAAATATATCCAAGAAAAAGAAAGTCAACTAAGGAAACATACAACCATTGTGCACCCATCACATCCGCACCACCAAAATCTGGAACAAAATGTACAAGTAGGTATAATAAAGCACAAAGATACCCGACGTATGAATTTTATCCGATTGACTCATATTTATATTTTCAGGAACTAAAGATACGATAATAGCAGATTTTAAACCTTTGAGAGGATTGTCTTTACAAGCATATCTTATTTTTTTGTAGATTTAAGCCCTAAAACGATCTATTTTGGAAAACATTAGCTGCTATTACGATGGACAAATAAGTGCATTCAGCCAAACTGGTATGTCCTTAAATGACTTATTGATTCAGAGAGGTTATGGTATATTCGACTACCTAAGAGTGGTAAACAATAAGCCATTATTTGTAGAAGACCATTTAGATAGATTATACCAATCGGCAGCGATCATGCACATGGAAGTACCTCAATCAAAAGAGTCCATTTTAAAAATCGTTTTAGAATTAGTTGCCAAAAATGACATGCCTTATTCTGGATTGAAACTAATAGTTTCTGGTGGAGATAGCTCAGATGGATATGCTTTAGAAAAACCAAGACTAACCATTATACAACAGCCACTCCCCGTTCCGTCAAATAGTTTTTCTGTTAGTCCTTTTATATTGATGAGTCACCCTTTCCAACGTCAATTACCACAGGTTAAAACAACTGACTATTTAATGGCTATATACTTGCAACCAAAATTAAAGGCATTTGGTGGGCATGATATTTTATATACAAATGATGGTATGTTAAGAGAATGCCCTAGATCAAATTTCTTCTTAATTTCTGAACAAGGCCATATTGTAACACCTAAGGACGATATCTTAAAAGGAATTACAAGAAAAAACATCCTTGCTTCAGCTAGAGAAAATGGTATTGAAGTTGAAGAAAGACCAATTGCATTAGAAGAAATTAAAACCGCAAAAGGCGCATTCATAGCAAGTTCTACTAAACGCATTATCCCTGTAAGCAAAATAGACGAATCCGTGATTGCCACAGATTCGCCTATTTTAGAAAAAGTATTTAATATGTTAGTTCAAAAAGAACAAGCATATATTAATCGATAATCGATTTATTTTATTTGTTTTCTTAATGCTTCTAATTTAGCAACATAAAGACTACGTCCATGTGTGCCTAGAATAATCTCGTGATCTCTTGGATGAATCTCTAAATCGTGCACTGGAACACTTGCAGGCAATCCTTTTGTCCAAGCCATTGAGCTATTTCCTCCATCCAAGCTTACATACAATCCACCATCTGTTCCTACATATAACACTTTATCTGAAACAGCATCTTCCTTAATAACATTCACTGGTTCTACTGGTAAATCTTTCATGATTTGTTTCCATGTAGTTCCATAATCATCACTTTGGAATACATAAGCATTGAAATGATCATTTCTATATCCATTTAAAGTTACATATACTCTAGATACATTGTATTTACTTGCAACTACCCTACTTACATATAAACCTTTTGGCAATTTCTGGCTAATCAATGTAAAAGTATTTCCACCATCTTTAGAAACTTGTACATTCCCATCGTCAGAACCTGTATAGATTAATCCAAAACGGATTGGACTTTCACTTATTGTCGTTAAAGTTCCAAAAGGCACATCCCCTTGTACAGGATTTGTTGTCAAATCTGAGCTTAATGTAACAAGACTATCCCCCTTACTCATTGAACGGTGGAACTTATTTGATCCAAAGTAAAATACGTCTTGGTTATGACGGCTTAATAAAATTGGAGACTGCCAATTGTAACGCACTGCTGGCTCTCCTAAATCACGCATTGGTCTTACCGTTTTTCTTTCTTTAGTTGTAAGATTTTGTCTGCTATAAAATCCAAATTGAGATCCACTATATACTGTCTTATTATCTCTCCAGTCCACTTGAACTTGCATGCCATCTCCACCACCTAACATCGTGTAAGGATTGTGTCCACCATCATACCAATCGTAGTTTTCTTTTGTTGTGCTAGCGCCAAACCAAGTACCATTATCTTGTAATCCACCATATACGTTATAAGGCTTTGCCATGTCTACAGTGATATTGTAAAACTGCCCAACAGCTGGTGTATTGGCTTTAAACCAATGTGCACCATTATCATAAGTGATATTACATCCACCATCATTTCCAATAATCATATGACTATCTCTTTGTCCATTCATCCAAACAAAATGATGATCGGCATGCACATTTTCTTTACCAATACTAGTGAATGATTTTCCACCATCCGTACTTAATAAAACGCCTACACCCGTAATTGCGATTTTATCTGGATTGCTTGGGCTAACAAAAACTTTACCAAAATAATAGCCATAAGTGCTATATAAATCAAGTGGCTTAGCATGTGTTTTTACCCAAGTTAAACCAGCGTTATCTGAGCGGTATACTTGAGCGCCATAGATTGGTGTTTCAAATAATGCAGTGTTTGCATCAAATAAATAATCCCAAATACAATTAGGGGCTAATTTACCTGACTTAACATCTTGTTTTAAATTCTCTGCATTGTATTTAGCAGGGATACCATTGCGTGGAGACTTTAAAAAAGCATTTAATTTCTTATCATCCAACGCGATAAACTGATCTACAGTCAAAGTTTTGAAATCTCTCAACACATACCTAGAAGTATCAGCCGCTTTTTGCATAGCTGTATCTGGTTGATGAAAGTTATTGTCAACAATTGCATACACAATAGAAGGATTTTTTGGATAAACCGCTAACCCAATTCTACCTACACCATCACCAGAAGGGAATCCACTAGTTGGTGTTGAAACCAATGTCCAATGATCGCCGCCATCTGTACTTTTATAGATACCAGAAGTTTTACCAGATTCTTCAAAATTCGAAGCGGTTCTAGTACGGTACCACATTGCTGCATATAAATTTTGTTCGTTACTTGGATCTATATCCAAATCGATTGCGCCGGTATTGGCATCTAATGCTAAGGTCTGATTCCAAGTTTTACCTGCATCTGTTGTTTTATAAACACCGCGTTCTTTATTTTCTGAATACAAATGACCTAAAACAGCTACCCACGCAGTGTTTGGATCCTTTGCAGATAATTGAATCTTACCGATATGATGACTCTCTGGTAAACCTAGGTAATCCCAAGACTTACCATTATTTGAAGAACGATACACACCTAGTCCAGCATAAGTAGAACGACTGCTATTCACCTCGCCAGTTCCAACCCAGATATGTCTGTTCTGCCAATTCACGGCTATATCTCCAATTGTTAAAATATCTTCAGAATCAAAAATTGGCGCAAAACTTTGGCCATTATTCTGTGTATGCCATAAGCCACCAGAAGCATATGCTACATAAAACTCAGTGGGATCTTGTGGATTTACTTCGATGTCTACTACACGGCCACTCATTACAGATGGACCGATATTTCTGAAACTTGTTTCATTCAAGGTAGACTTAGTTACCAATTGCTTTCTTTGGTCAATTGATTTTAATCTTTCTTGAGCTGGTGTAGGTTTTACTTGAGCCTGTGCAACAAAAGCAGCACAAAGGGCTAAAATTGTAAAAAGTCTTTTCATGCAATCAAAATTTTATTAAGGTTTTGAAGTTAAGACTTTTTCAAAAGCAATAGCAAAAAATATGATTAGCGTTTTAAATGCCTTAAAACCAATATAATCTACCTTTTTTTATCGTAATATTGAGCATGCATATCCTTATAGTAAATAATACAAGTATCCCTGTTCAGAAGTATGGAGGGACAGAAAGGGTGATATGGTGGCTTGGCAAACAATTGGTCCAAAAAGGGCATCAGGTCTCCTATCTAGTTGCTGCTGGATCCTCATGTGATTTTGCAAAAGTGTATACCCTAGATCATTCTATTCCATTTAATCAGCAAATACCAACTGGCGTAGATGTTGTTCATTTGAATTGCACAGTAAATGAATTACCAAAGATTCCATATATCATCACAATGCATGGAAATTCTAATGAACAAATTCCATTGGATTTAAATACTGTTTTTGTTTCTCAAAATCATGCTAGCCGATTTGGTAGTGAGTCCTATGTACATAATGGCATTGACCCCGAAGATTATGGAGACCCAGGGTTAACTCAAAAAAGAAATTATTTTCACTTTTTAGGAGACGCCGCTTGGAGAGTGAAGAATGTTCGAGGTGCAATTAAAATTGCTCAAAAAGCTAAAGTTAAACTTAGGGTGATTGGCGGTAATCGTTTCAACTTTAACCAAGGTATTCGTCTCACATTCGATCCCCGAATTCAATTTGATGGTTTAAAAGGTGGAGAAGAAAAAAATGAATTACTAAAAGGCTCTAAAGGGCTAATATTCCCAGTGCTATGGAACGAACCATTTGGATTGTCAATTGTCGAAAGCCTTTATTTTGGTTGTCCTGTTTTTGGCACACCCTATGGATCTTTAAAAGAAATCATTCAGCCAGCAGTTGGATTTACTAGTAATTCAATGAGTGCACTAATTAATGCTGTTAAAAATTTGGACCAATTCAATAGTTCTACTTGCCACGAATATGTGATGTCTAATTTCACGAGCCAACAAATGGCAAATAACTATTTGAAAAAATATGAACAAGTATTAAATGGGCATAATTTGAACTTATCTGCACCTATTTTAAAAGAAGTGCAAAAAGACAAATTTCTACCATTTCTGCCTTAATCTAAGTAACTTTACGGTAGAAAATTTCTACGCAATGCCCCTAAACAATCAGTACAAGGATCTTAGGTTTGAAGCCCTCTTTAATTCTGCATCTATGGGCATCATTGTGGTAAACGGACAAGGTGATATTGCCATGTCTAACCATTTTGCAAATAAATTATTTGGGTATGAGGAAAATGAGATCATTTCTGAAAAATTAGAAAAACTAATTCCACAGAGATACCATCATGCGCATGTGCATCATAGAGATGGATATGTAGCTAAACCTCAAGCAAGATCAATGGGCACGGGTATGACATTAAGAGCCCTTAGAAAAGATGGAACTGAATTTCCGGTTGAGATTAGCTTGGGGCATTTTGAAACGTCAGAATCAAAATATGTGATTGCGTTTATATCAGATATAACAAAAAGACAGGAGTCCGAGGAGGAGATCAAAAAATTAAATGCAAGCTTAGAAGAAAAAGTTGCGATTAGAACAGAAGAATTGCAAAAAACTTTAATCGAATTACAAGCCTCTAAAGACAATCTAACAAAATCACTTGAGAAAGAGAAAGAAGTAAATGACCTTAAATCTAGATTCGTTTCTATGGCCTCCCACGAATTTAGAACACCTTTAAGTACCATCTTATCCTCTATCTCTTTACTTGCCAAATATGAAACCACAGAAGATCAACCAAAACGTGACAAACATATTGATCGTATAAAATCCTCTGTTAAAACTTTAACAGATATACTGAATGAATTTTTGTCCTTGGGTAAGATTGAAGAAGGAAAAGTAGAAGTAAATTTTGAAAGCTTTGATTTAATTGAATTCATCAATGGTATCATAAACGAAATGAATGTACTTTTGAAAAATGGACAAGAATTAATTCATGACCATAAAGGGAATGTCCTATGTAATTCAGATGCAAGCTTACTAAAAAATGTACTTACAAACCTTGTCTCTAACGCAATTAAATTTTCTCCAGAAAACGCGATGATTAAAATTGAAACCAAAATCGAAGAAAACCAGGTTCAAATTAAGATCATTGACAAAGGCATTGGCATACCAGAAAAAGACCAAGTTCATTTATTTGAAAGATTTTTCAGGGCCACGAATGCTACAAATATACAAGGTACTGGATTGGGATTACATATTGTTGGAAGGTATATAGAGCTATTGAATGGGAAAATATCTTATGAAAGCCAATTGGAGAATGGAAGTATCTTTTGCATTGAACTTCCAAATAAATAAAATCAATTCTAAAGCAAATTGGATATGGAAAAAATACTTTTAATTGAAGACAATGAGGCGTTAAGAGAAAATACAGCCGAAATCTTAACACTAGCGCAGTTTGAAGTGATTGTAGCAGAAAATGGAAAGGCAGGAATTGAAATGGCTAGAATGTATCAGCCGAATTTAATAATCTGCGACATCATGATGCCAGTTTTAGATGGCTATGGCGTATATCAGATTATTAGCAAAGAACCGAGCCTACAAGAGATTCCATTTATTTTCCTGAGTGCAAAGAGCGAAAGAAATGATTTAAGAAAAGGTATGGAAATGGGCGCAGACGATTATATCACAAAACCATTCACAGACGCTGAATTAATTAATGCCATACATACAAGATTAGAAAAAGCAAAACGAACCCAATCTAATATAGTGAAAGGAATAGAGGGCTGGTATCAAATATTGACGGATTTAGGCAAGAAAGATGAAATGAATACAACTTTGGAACAACATGATATTGTTGAATACAAAAAGAAACAGGTAATTTATTCAGAAGGCCAACATCCTACTAAGCTTTACTACATTGAATCTGGTAAAGTGAAAATTTACAAGACAAGCGAAACTGGTAAAGAATTTATAACAAGCTTGCTATCTGCAGGAGATTTTTTTGGACATATTGCCCTACTTGAAAATAAAACATATGTAGAGTTCGCTGAAACATTAGAAGAAGCAAATATTCGAATTATTCCAAAAAATGAATTTGAAGATTTATTGACCCACCACCAAGAAATTGCTCTAAAAGTAATTAAACTTTTAGCAAACAATATTGCTGAAAAAGAAGACCAATTAGTCGCACTTGCATACCATAGTTTAAGAAAGAGAGTGGCTGATGCCTTATTAACGCTTAAGAAAAAATACGATCAACAAGATGCTGATCTATTTTCGATATCAATTTCAAGAGAAGATTTAGCAAATATTGCCGGCACTGCTACAGAAAGTTTGATTAGAACCTTGAGTGATTTTAAATCAGAAAAATTAATCAGTATAAAAGAAGGCAAAATAACCATCCTTGAAGAGAAGAAATTAGCAGGTTTATGTAATTAAGACGAATGGCTCGCTTGACTTAATCCTTTAACTTCAATTAGATTGTACCAACAGTTTCAATTTGTTTGTCAATAGCCTGTTTCCAAAGTAAGAATTCCTGTTCTAAATAACCAACCTGTTGCTTGCCCCACTTTAATAATTCAGTATTAATAATTTTACTAGATTTAAGAGATAAGATATCATTTTTAATCAACTGTAAAGCAAGTTCTCTATTGATTATTTGTTGTTGCATATCTTCTGCCCAAGCTATTAAAATTGCTTGATCAATTGAATCAATATAGTTTGTCAACTTTTTCTTAATAAAAGCCTGCTCCTCTTTTATAAAATCCAGTGTTCGGATTAAAGATTCTACTTCTTGTATGAAAAATTCTTTTTTCATTTTGTTTAATTATGGCATTTAACAACTGAAAATCCATCACCAATCATTGGACTGATATATGGTATGCCTAAATTCATCCCTCTTAATATTAATAATAAACCCATGCTAAAAAGCATAAAGGGTAAAACCTTTTGAATTTTAGCTCTAAATGCATACCCCATTATTTGACCTCCAAATGCCACTATGATTAGCGCTGGTAATGTACCTATTCCGAATAAAACCATAAATAAGCCACTTTGTACAACAGACTGACCTGCCCATGCAGAACCTAAAGCCAAATAGATCATTCCACAAGGCAAGAGTCCATTTAACAACCCAATCAATAAGAAAGAACCTGCATTGTTTTGTTTAAATAATTTACCCAATGCAGTAATAATCAGCTTCTGCAACCAATCAATTTTCAAAAAGCCAAGTTGACGTTTAGGATGCAAATAAAACACCCACAAGACATAAGCCAGTATTAAACTACCAATGACGATACTTAAATGCTGTTGCACATTGTAAAATGGAATTTGTTTTCCAAAAAAACCAACAATAAGCCCAAGCAAACCATAGGTGGCTATCTTGCCAACATGATAAAGTAATGTTGCAACTACTTTTTGTAAGGGGTTAAAATTGGAAATAGGAAGTGCCATCACTAGGGGTCCACACATCCCTATGCAATGGACACTTCCAAGTAGACCCATGAAAAAACCAATCTCCAAAAAGTTACTATTGAACATTACTATAAGTATATTTTTTGTTCATAATAATAAGCCACACCTGATTTTATGATATCAAGCTTTATGGTATACAATCCTTTATTTTGATTTTCCGTCTTAAATGCTGCATAAGCATTCAAAGTTTCAAATCCATATATTTTATCCTGTTGCTTGTCTGCTGCAAAATATAGCTTCGCCTTCCCTACTACATTAACTCCTTTAAAAGGTTTGGGAAGAATTAATTTGATTGAATCAGACTCGTATTTGACAATAAAATCTCCACCTAAGGCCTTTGCTCTAGCAGATGCGTCAATCACGTCTTGGTATTTTAATTCAGCTGCGTAATAATCTTTCTCTACCAAATCAAACCTTTGTTGAGATGACTTAAAAACCATAAATAGGATTCCAGTAACAAATGCTACATAAATAAATAGAATCTTATGACCCCAATTAATTTTTTTCATTGTTTGTGTTTTTATAAAGAAGGTGCAATGAAAATAGCTGATACTGTCTCAATGCTATTTCCGTCCTCGTACAAGCCAATTTTCAATTCCGTCTTTCTTTTCTTTATAGCATTATTTTTTAAAATCACAAAAAAACTTGTCTGATAATAGGACTCCTTAGGTACATCAACTTGATTAATCATTTTAATTTCACCAGCAACATTTTCTAACTTAAGGTCTATATGAATTACTTTTCTTGTCTTATTAGCTAATTTAATATTGTACAAATTACCAATCTTACCATCAGGTAATTTCTGATACATTTGTCCTGGCGTCCTTAACACCCTAGCACTCACATCATCTCTAGTAATTAATAAGACAGCAAGAAAAGAAAGTAATAATAATAGCACGCCTGTATAAAGTTTTAACCTCCATGTATAGGTCGTCTTCTCTTTTTTAGATATATTATTTTCTGAAGCATATCGAATTAGTCCTTTTGGCTTTTCAATATGATCCATGATTTCATCACAAGCATCAATGCATGCAGTACAATTTACACATTCTAATTGTGTGCCATTTCGAATATCAATACCAGTTGGACAAACTCGAACACATGCGCTGCAATTGATACAATCTCCTTTGTCTGAATTTATATCACTTATTTTTCCCCTTGGCTCACCTCGCACATAGTCATAAGCCACAACGATTGAATTTCGATCCAATAAAACCCCTTGTAAACGCCCATAAGGACATACAATCAAACATACTTGTTCTCTGAACCAATAATAAACAAAGAAAAAGACGAAAGTAAAAATGATCAAAGAACTAAAAACTCCAAAATGGACAAACACCCCTTCTTGAATCATTAATCCAACACTGTCAATTCCAATAATATACCCTAAAAAGAAATTGGCAATCAAAAATGAAACCAAAAAGAAGGAAATAATTTTAGTTAGCCTTTTTCTTATTTTTTCTGCATTCCAAGGCATTGCCTTTAACTTTCTTTGCTGATTAGCATCTCCCTCAATCCAATATTCAATCTTTCTAAAAACCATCTCCATAAAAATGGTTTGAGGGCAAGCCCAACCACAAAACAAACGACCAAACGCAACAGTAAAAAGTATAACAAATACCAAGAAGGTCAATAAACCAATGGCAAAAATAAAAAAGTCCTGGGGCCAAAACACCTGACCAAAAAAGATGAACTTTCTCTCAAGAACATTGAATAAAAACATTGGTTCACCTTCTATTTTAATAAAAGGAAGCGTGAAAAATAAAACCAAATAAAAGTAACTAAAATAAGACCTTAAATTATATAATTTGCCGAAAGGCTTTTGAGGAAAGATATAATTCCGTTTACCTTCTTTACTTATCGTACCCACTGAATCACGAAATTCCTGATCCAATAACTCTTTTTTTAAGTTAGCAACTCTTTCGTTGTTTTTTGAGTCAATATTTTGTGCTTGATTATCCATTATTTTGTAGCAACAGTTGCTATTTTACTTGGACTAACCTTTGTTGAATCTGTTTTTGGATCAGCTGAAGAAGCAGACACCTCCTTAATCAAATCACCCTGTGGAGCTTTACCATCTGCAACATTGGTATTCACTAGTGATTTTACATAACTAGCTAACTGCTGCATTTCAACAGGTGAAAAATTAGATTGCCAAGCCTGCATACCCTTATCAGGCCATCCGTATTTAATTGTTTTAAAAATGTCCTGGATACTAGCCCCGTGAATCGCATAATTATCTGTCAAATTTGGCCCCACTCCGCCTGCTCCATTAGGGCTATGACAGGCAACACATGTTTTAGTATACAATGTTTTGCCAGATGCAATACCTGAGGCATCTAACATAACAACAGTTTTCTCATCTACGTTTTCCTTCATTGATGCTAAATACGCATCTGTTTCGGCTTTCGCTTCTGCCATCTCCGTGTTGTATTCTTCGGTTGGATTCATCCCTGTATGCCAAACCTCAAATTTTAAGATGTAAAATATGGCAACAAAAATGGTAATGTAAAAACCATATTTCCACCAAGGTGGCAATGCATTGTCTAGTTCTTTGATACCATCATAGTCATGATCCAACATGATATCTGCTTCATATTCAATTGGAGCAGCTTTTGTCAAGAATTTTTTATCCAAATTTGCCCATGTTGTTTTTATCCAAGACGGAGCAGCCTTTCCATCAATACGATGTTTAATAGGTAACGGATTTAAGATTAGCCAAAGGTTTCGAATAAAATAAAGCAAAACAAAAATGATTAACAATTCTAGCCCCAATACCGTAGTCAAAGTCCAAAATGAAAGCGCAGACAGGCCTCCATAATAAGCAGTTGTTGAAACTACTTCTGATACACCCTCTGCGGCAGTTGATGCTTCTTGAGCTAGTAAGGGATTAAAGACGCCACCTAATAATGCAATCAATAATAAGGTTGTCGTTTTGTTCTGCTTTGACAACTCGACCACTTTCTTAGATAACATCATTAAAACAGATGACAAAAGCCAAATCGCAGCAACTAATAAAAGTGCCACAGCTAATACTAAATATTCTATATAATTCAACATAATTTAAATTTTAGGTAGTGACTAATTTTCTAAAGGCAGATTTTTAATTGTTTCTACTTCTTTTTTATCCATCACCTTGACATACCATAATACGCCAACAAAGAATGCCACAAATACAAGTAAGGAGAAAATGGGATAGATGGTTGAATGCTCCATCGTCTCGGTATATTTTTTTATAAAACTGAACATAGCTTTGTATTTATTGGTTATTTTTTATTGATGTCCGTTCCTAGTCTTTGTAAATAAGCAATCACTGAAATGATTTCTTTATTAGCGCCAACTTCGATTCCGTCTTGTTTTAAATTAGCCGCAATCTGTTTTGCTTGCACCATCAATTCCTTGTTTGCTATTTCCGCATAACCAGTTGCATATGGAACACCTAAGGTTTGCATTGCTCTAATTTTAGCTGGTGTTGTTGCCGTATCTAATTCATGGTCGATTAAGAAAGAATAAGCAGGCATAACAGAACCAGTAGAAATAGCACTTGGCTCATCTAAGTGATTAAAATGCCAAGCATTGGATTTCTTGTTATTACCCGCACCTTCTCTTGCTAAATCTGGCCCAGTTCTCTTACTACCCCACTGGAATGGATGATCGTACACAAATTCACCGGCTTTACTATATTCCCCATAACGCTCTGTCTCACTTCTAAAAGGACGAACCATTTGAGAGTGACAAGTATAACAGCCTTCTCTTACATAAATATCTCTACCCTGTAATTCTAAAGGCGTATAGGGCTTCACACTACTAATTGTTGGTACATTTGATTTTACTAAGAAAGTTGGAATCATTTCCACGGCTCCACCAATTAAAATCACAATCAAAGACATGACTAACATTGGCGTTGGCTTACGTTCTATCCATCTATGCCAATGCTCTCTTTTATGTTTCTCATATGTGGCTTCTAAAGCTGGTGCTTCTGCAGCCTCATTTGCTACTAATGTTCCCTTGCCTATTGTCTTAAATAAATTCACCATCCCCAACACTGCACCAGTTAAATACAACAAGCCACCCAAAGAACGCATTGCATAAAACGGACGCATGTAGGTTACAGTTTCTAAAAACTGATATTTTAATTGTCCTGTAGGTGTAAATTGCTTCCACATTGAAGCTTGTTGCCATCCTGCCCAATACATTGGTATAGCATAAAATAATATGCCTAATGTCGCCAACCAGAAATGGGCGTTTGCTAATTTATTAGAGAATAAACTTGTTTTGTACATTCTTGGAATCAACCAATATAAGATACCAAAGGTCAGCATACCATTCCATCCTAATCCACCCACATGAACGTGCGCTACAATCCAATCCGTATAATGCGCAACCGCATTGATACTTTTTAAAGAAAGCATTGGACCTTCGAAAGTGGACATACCATAAGCAGTTACTGCCACTACCATAAATTTCAAAATCACATCTTCCCTGACCCTATCCCAAGCACCTCTTAATGTCAATAAACCATTAATCATACCACCCCAACTTGGAAAAATCAACATGAAACTAAATACGACCCCTAAGCTTTGCGCCCAATTAGGCAAAGCTGTATATAATAGATGGTGCGGGCCTGCCCAGATGTATAAAAAGATTAAAGCCCAAAAGTGAATGATAGATAATTTATAAGAAAATACCGGACGGTTTGCAGCCTTAGGCATAAAATAATACATCAAACCTAAATAAGGTGTTGTCAAGAAAAATGCAACTGCATTATGTCCATACCACCATTGTACCAAAGCATCTTGAACACCAGCATACCAGGTATAACTTTTAAATAAAGAGATGGGCAATTCAAATGAATTCACCAAATGTAAAACTGCAACAGTAACAAATGTGGCGATATAAAACCAAATAGCTACATACAAGTGACGCTCTCTACGTTTAATAATAGTCGCAAACATATTCCAACCAAACACTACCCAAATTAGAGTAATGGCAATATCTATGGGCCATTCTAATTCAGCATACTCTTTCGCAGTTGAAATACCTAACGGCAAAGTGACTGCCGCAGCAACAATGATTAATTGCCATCCCCAGAAATGAATTTTACTCAATACATCACTATACATTCTTGCTTTCAAAAGTCTTTGCAAAGAATAATATACCCCCATAAAAATTCCATTTCCTACGAATGCAAAAATCACTGCATTGGTATGCAATGGTCTTATACGCCCAAAACTAAATAAGGGTTGAAGATTTAATGTTGCAGGAAAAACAAGTTGCAATGCAACCCATAATCCAACAGTCATCCCTACTACGCCCCAAATAATGGTGGCAATAGCGAAGTTCCTCACTGTTTTGTTATCATACTGAAAACTTTCTACTTGCATAATGCTAATTTGTATGGTTATTATTTAGTTTTTTTGATTTTAATTCGTCATCAAAAAGGATCCGAATTGAAGGTGTATAATCATCATCCATTTGCCCAGACTTTACAGACCATAAGAATGCAGCCAAGAATCCACCTGCAACCAATACACTTGTAATAATTAAAATGACGAATACACTCATAATCCTATTTGGGACAAAGCTATTTGCTTCGCATTAGGAGATTTATGACTTATGTCAAAGTGAAAAATGATTTATATCATATTTAAACGCGTAATTATTTTGCCGAAAAAGGCCTAAATAATTTAGTCACGAAGCTGCTTTGCAAAACGATAGGATAACAAAGCCGAGAGTGCAACAATACTAATTGAACTAATTGGCATTAAAATAGCTGCCACCATGGGTGACAATAAAGCCTGGGTAGCAAAATACATCCCAATTAAATTATACGCAATAGATAAAATGAAAATAAGGACGATTATTGTTTTTGCGCTTTTTGCATAACGAATCAATTGAAACAGTTGCGCCACTTGATCCCCTTCTAAAATAGCGTCACTTGCTGGGGTAAATAAATGGGTTTGATCTGTGACAGCAATGCCGACATTGCTTTTTTGTAAAGCACCTGCGTCGTTTAATCCATCTCCTACCATCATCACAGATTTTCCTTCGTTTTGAAGCTGTTGAATATAATTTAATTTGTCTGTTGGTGACTGATCAAAAAGCATTGGGATGTCTATACCTAATTGTAATTTGAGCTTATGCCCTTCGGTTGAATGGTCTCCACTTAATAAATGAACTTCATAACCGTTTGAACGCAACTGTCCTACCATTGCAGACATGCCTTCTCGATAGGCATGATTTACTTTATAAAATCCTCTAAAAATTCCATCTACAGCAATACAAACCACTGAATGATCGTAATCTGTATTAACGGCAATGCCTTCTTGGATTAATAACTTAACTGAACCTATAATAATTGTATGCCCTTGAGACTGCGCAATAGTGCCCTTCGCTATATTGTTTTCAATATGTGCTACCTCAACCAATGGTAGATTTTCTTCGGTAAGCATTTGATAGATCATTTGACTCATCGGATGCAAGGATTCCCTTGTAACAGATCGAATCATCGATTGTTCAAGCACAGATAACTCAACTCCTATATATACCATATTCGTATTGGCATGGTTTGTCAAAGTACCTGTTTTATCAAAAACAATGGTGTCAATTTTTTCGATGGATTCTATCACAGAAGCATTCTTGCAATACATTTTCGCTTTTCCAAGCCACCTCAATACATTCCCATAAGTAAATGTCACGGTAAGTAATAATGAACATGGGCATGCAACAATTAATACCGAACTGACCGCTGGTAAAATCTTGGTTGTTGCAACAGCCCACCAATATAATCCTGTTAGTAATGCAATTGCGAAAAGCACATAAGTGAAGTATTGACTCCAAGGATGCACAAATGACGCTGTGGCATTTTTAGTTTGTTTTAATAAAGGACTGTTCCATAATTCAGTGATATAGCTATGCCCAACTGGCTTGACTACCTCTACATGTATTGCTCTGCCTTTTTGAACACCCCCTGCATACAATAATGCACCAGGTTCAAATGCAATAGGTGCATTTTCACCAGACACAAAACTATAATCTACTAAAGCAATCCCTTCTTTTAAGACAGCATCTGCAGGAATCATTTCACCGGTTCTAACGAGTAATAAATCTCCTTTAACAATATCATTCAAAGACTGATTCAACTCTTTACCTTCCTTTAATATCGTTACGCCCAAAGGGAAGAACGAAGTGTAATCCCTGTCAAATGCAAATGAATCATAAGACTTATCCTGGAACCATCTACCTATTAACATAAAAAATACAATACCCGACATACTATCAAGATAACCCGCTCCTGTTTGAGTAAGAATTTCATACACACTTCGAATGAATGTAACAGAGATTGCTAAAGCTATTGGCGCATCAATATTTAGCCATTTTTGCCTCAATCCTGTATATGCAGAAATAAAAAAATCACTTGCACTATACAATAGTACCGGAATTGAAAGCAATAAGTTCAAATAGATAAACAATGGCCTAAGATTTCCTAAATCCACTACTTGGTCAGATAAATATTCTGGAAAACTTAACATCATAATATTGCTAAAGCAAAATCCTGCAATACCAATTTTATACAATTGCTTACGGTTGACTTTCTTTTTTTTCTGCCAGTCATTCCCACCTAAATGAATCATGGGTTCATAACCAACAAAAGCTAATAATTGCACCACCTGTTTTAAAGAAATCAGGGAAGGCTGGTAAACAATTTTCACCTCTTTTTTCTCAAAATTGGTTTGAGATTGAATGACTCCTGGATTTATCTTGTGTAAATTTTCAAGCAACCAAACACAACTCACACAATGGATTTGAGGTAGGTAAAAAATAACATGTGCTTGATCGCCTTGTCTAAACTGAATTAGCTGATCTTGTACAGCTTGATTATCGAGGTAATTGAATTTGTCTGAAGCAAATATTCCTTTTGCAGTTATCCCAGGCATATTGGTCAAATCATAATATTGACACATCCCATTTTCGTCTAATAATTGATACACCATTTTACAGCCATCGCAACAAAAGTACTTGGATTCTATTTGAATGGATTGATCACATTCTGTCCCACAATGGTAGCAATGTTCTAGCATAGATTAACCACGAAGTTCCAATCTAAGCATAAATGCTTTTATGATGCCCCTCATATGAAAATATGACTTAAGTCATACTAAGACCATTACTTTATTGCAGCGAGAAAATCTTGATCCATTAAATTCAATGCTTCAGAATAACCTTGTTTATACCACTTATAACGAGCTAACATAGCAATCAACTGGCTTTGGACCAAAGTATTGCTCCTTAAATTTGCAGGTAAACCAGGCCTATTGGTTGAACGTAAATATTGATCAAAGGCCTTTGTAATATCTTGTTTAGAATAATCGGTTACAAATGCTTTTACTGATTTATACTTATTCAATGCGGGTTGGTTCTTGATATAATACTGTAAAACAAATTCATTTATGGTTCCATTTACAACTATTGCTGTATAGTTGGTATCCTTGTACAAGCTATTAGTTGGAATCCATTGATTCGGAATAATACCGCCACCATCATAAACAGTATTTCCCTTTGGTGTTTTATAAGCCTTACCAATAGATGCAGTATCCTGAAGACCTTCATTGGATTGAATCACCCTTTCCATGAAATCATGTTCATAGACATCCTTGCCATTTTTATAAGGACGTTGAATATTGCGACCTAATGGCGTATAATATTTTGCAGTCGTTAACCTTAATGCACCGCCATTGGATAATCTAAATTGTTGTTGAACTAATCCTTTACCAAAGGACCTTCTTCCAATCACTTTTGCACGATCCCAATCTTGCAATGCACCAGCAAGTACTTCACTAGCAGATGCAGAAGTTTCATCCATTAAAATTGTTAATGCCCCTTGTTCAAACAAGCCTTCTCTCTTGCTATAATAATCTACTCTAGGCGCGTGTAATCCTTCTGTGTACACAATTAATTTATTACCTGCTAACAATTCATCTGCAATGGCAACTGCCTCTGACAACAATCCACCACCATTGCCTCTTAAATCAATTACCAAGGACTTCATGCCTTTTTGCAAAAGTGGTTCTAATGCTTGCATGAATGCCTCATAAGTTCTATCTGCAAACTTGTCAATTTTGATATACCCCAAACTTTCATTTAACATATATGAAGCATCAACAGGCGACACCGAAACTGAAGCTCTATTTAAATTAAAAGTCATTTTTTGCTGATTGCGCAAAACAACTAATTTCAATGATTCTGCTTCTGGTCCTTTGATCTTTCGCTTGATCTCTTCTCCATCAAGTTTACTACCTGATAATTTTACGGTATCGTCTGCCGTCAATAAAATATCACCCGTTTTTAAACCGGCTTTTGCTGCAGGTCCATCAGGAATTACATAAGCCACAAAAACACTATCTCTAAATTGCTGAAATTCTATGCCTATTCCTTTATAATTTGGTTGCAATTGTTCATTGGCATCTATTAAATCTGCCGGTGGAATATAAACTGAATGGGGATCTAATTGAGCTAAATAAAAATCGGCCAATTGGGTTTGAGTGCTATCAAGATTAACTTGTTCCACATATTTGGATTTTACCAACTCAATGATTTCATCCATTGCAGATGATTTATTGAATGAAGAAAAACCAATTGAAAAACTTCCTTTTAAAAAGATCCCTATCCCAATACCTAATAATAGTATAACAGCATAGGTAATCGGGGTTACCCAACTTGTATGAGTAGATCGAGGTTGATTTTGTAGCATATTAGATGAATTCTAGGCAAATTTACATCAAATCAAAATGAAATAACTAATTTCATGTCTTAGTTCAACTCCTATGAAAAAGACTTATTTAATAGCTGATAGTGGTGCCACCAAATGCCACTGGACCTTGGTACAAAATGGCAAACGTCAAACCATTAAAACTACTGGGATTAGTCCTTATTTCTTAGGGCTTGAAGCTATTGTTAAATTGCTTGAAAAAACATTCCAAAAAAAGACAGATATATCAAAAGTGGATGCGGTCTATTTTTACGGAACTGGATTGAGCAATCCTGACAATGTAACCATATTAAAAAAAGCCTTAAAAGCAGTTTTCAAAAATGCCAAATTAGATATACAAACCGATTTAATGGCTATTGCTAGAGCTGCTTGTCAAAATAAAAAAGGGGTAGTCTGTATTTTAGGAACTGGCTCGAATGCGGGATTTTACAATGGCACTAAAATTACAAAAAACAGTCCTGGACTTGGGTATGTATTAGGAGATGAAGGTAGTGGCGCTTATCTAGGCAAAAAAGTATTGCAGTATTTTTTATATAAAACTTTTGACGAGGAATTAATGAAGATATTTGAGAAGAAATATAATCTAGACCGTGCTGCAATATTGAATAAAGTATATAAAGAACCAACGCCCAATAGTTATATCGCCAGCTTTACTGATTTTCTAGTAGAAAATAGAGGGCATTATATGGTGGAAAATATTATTGAAGACGGCATTAACGATTTCTTCTTTACCCACTTGAATAAGTTAAACGAATCTTGGCTACACCCTATTCATTTTGTGGGCAGCGTTGCTTATGGCTTTAGAGATGTATTAAAGCAATTGGCTATCAGTTATGAAATTGAATTAGGGAAAATTGTAAAAAGCCCGATGGATGGTTTAATTGAATACCACAGCAAACATTAGGGCAAAATGCATGACATAGAACCCTACTATCACTGGCGTCACCTTTACACCGCAGAAGCGGATCCAAAATCTATTTTTTTTGGAAGAACTTATAGTGAATTTGAATTTTCACAAACGGTTTATAATTACTACATCCATCCACAGTGGGATGAATTTGGAAGCAAGACATTGTACCTGAAAATTTTGTACACGGATTATGATGCAAAATTTGCAATTATTGAATTAATTGGAGAATGGAACGACACCATCGAAAATGATATTATGGAATTGAAGCGCGAAGTGATTGATAAATTAATGTCAGAAGGTATCATTAAATTTATTTTGATTGCAGAAAACGTATTTAATTTCCATAGCGGAGACAAAGATTATTACGAGGAATTGTATGATGAATTATCCGAAGAAGATGGATGGGCCGTATTAATCAACTTTAATCCTGCAGCCCAACATGACTTTTTATTACGCAAGCTGAATAGGTATATCGAATTATTGGAAATGGAAGCATGGCGCACCTACAAACCAGAACATTTTTTTCAGTTTATTGACCAGAAACTAAGTCAGCGATTAGAATTATAATGAACAATTAAACCCATTAAAATCTGCGTTTAGTATTCTATTAAAATTGAGTTGAATTTAATAAACAAGATCCTCGTAAGCTGCTAAAAGTTCCCTGTAAGCATGGTCGTCTTTGGCTAATTTTGTAGCTGCCAAGCCCTTTTCATACCATTCTATAGCTGCATCTCGCTCTGCTAAGGTTTCTAAGCATTTAGCCAAATGATAATAAGAACCAACATAATCAGGAAACTCGGTCAATATCTCAATAAACAAAGATTTTGCCTTTGCCAAATCCCCTATCTTAATATACTCAAGCGCTAAGGCATGTCTTAGAAAGTTATCCTTAGGTTGTTGATTTAAAAATTCAATAATTCTTTCAATTCGTTCCATCTTATCTTATATTTGCATTAGTTGCATAAACAACCAAAAAGAATTAGACTATGAAGCTATTAGTTTGCATAAGCAAAACACCAGACACCACATCTAAAATTGCCTTCACCGAAGGTAATACAAAGTTCGATGAAAACGGCGTACAATGGATCATCAATCCTTATGACGAATGGTATGCATTAGTAAGAGCCATCGAATTAAAAGAACAAGATCCTTCTACTACGATACATTTAATAACAGTTGGTGAAGCAGATGCAGAACCAATTATTAGAAAAGCATTAGCTCTAGGTGGTGATGAAGCAATTCGTGTAAATATTCAAAGCAACGATTCATTTGTAGTCGCTAGCCAAATAGCAGCAATTGCAAAAGAAGGGGCTTATGATTTAATCCTAACTGGAAAAGAAACAATTGATTACAATAGTGCTTGTATTGGATCTATGTTATCAGGTTTATTAGACCTGCCATTTGTTTCATTAGCAAATAAAATGGATTTAAGCGGAAACACAGCTAGTATTCAAAGAGAAATTGAAGGTGGTGAAGAAGTTTGTGAGGTGGTGTTACCTGCAATTGTAAGTTGTCAAAAAGGAATGGCAGAACAAAGAATACCAAATATGAGAGGTATCATGGCTGCAAGAACTAAACCATTGAAAGGAGTTGAGCCAATTGCTGTTCAAGCAACCACTACAATTCAAGCTTTTGACTTACCTCCAGCAAAATCTGGTGTTAAATTAGTCGCTTCTGATAATGTAGATGAACTAGTTAGATTATTAAAAGAGGAAGCAAAAGCATTCTAAATATTTCAAACAAAAAATTATGGTACTTATATATATTGATCAAGCGGAACAACAAGTAAAAAAATCTTCTTTAGAAGCCATTTCTTATGGCGCAGCACTTGCGAAGCAATTAGGTGTTTCTGCAGAAGGGATAATACTTGGCACAGTGAACGATGACTTAGCTGGTTTAGGAAAATATGGTTTACAAAAAGTGCACCAAGTAGCAGATGCAAGCTTGAATCATTTTGACTCAAAAGTATTCACTCAAGTACTTACGGATGCAGCCAAAGCGACAGGTGCAACAGTTCTTGTATTTGCACATAACTTAAATGGTAAAGCAATAGCTCCAGCAGTGGCAGTTAAACTACAAGCAGGTATTGTAACTGGCGCAAATAGTTTGCCAAATACAAGCAATGGATTTACTGTGACTAAAACAGTATTCTCAGGTAAAGCATTTGCAAAAATAAATATTGACACCCCAATCAAAGTAATTTCAATTAACCAAAATTGCTTTGGTGTTCAGTCACATGAAGGGAGTGCAACTGTTCAAGCATTAGCGATAACAGTTCCTACCCCTTCTATTAAAATTACGGCAACACATAAAGTGGAAGGCGAAATTCCATTGACCGAAGCTAGCTTAGTTGTTAGTGGCGGACGTGGTTTAAAAGGACCAGAAAACTGGGGCATTATCGAAGACCTTGCAAAAGCTTTAGGAGCAGCCACAGCTTGTAGCCGTCCAGTTTCTGATTCAGATTGGAGACCTCATCATGAGCATGTGGGCCAAACTGGTGTTCAAGTAGCTCCAAATCTATATATCGCTGTTGGTATTTCCGGAGCCATCCAACACTTGGCGGGTGTAAACAGAAGTAAGACAATTGTTGTCATTAACAAGGATCCAGAAGCGCCTTTCTTTAAAGCTGCAGACTATGGTATTGTTGGAGACGCTTTTGAAGTTTTACCTGCTTTAACTGCTGCAATACTAAAATCGAAGGCCTAATTTAAACCAAAGCTATTTTGCTTTAACTTTGTAAAGCAAATAATCTTATGCAAAAAATTGAACTTGAAATTGTTGCGCTATCACATAGCATTACTCAGTCCAACTCCTACGCGGTTATATTAGGAGAGATCAATGGCTTGAGACGTTTACCTATTGTGATTGGTGGATTCGAAGCACAAGCCATTGCAGTTGCATTAGAGAATATGCATCCGTCTAGGCCATTAACACATGACCTGATGAAAAACTTCATGACTGCTTTCGATTTAGCTTTACAAGAAGTTTATATATGCGATTTACAAGAAGGCATTTTCTATTCTAAACTAGTTTGTCATAATAATCATGATACTTTAGAAATTGATAGCAGAACAAGTGACGCATTGGCTTTAGCTGTTCGATTTGGCTGTCCAATTTTTGTATACGAACATATATTGGATCAGGCAGGATTGGCCAATGAAAAAAATGAGAAAGTAGATATCCAAACTACTGTAACAAAAACTTCTGAAAGAAGTGATCTAGCAAAACTTTCATTATCAGAATTAAATGATTTACTGAACGAAGTTTTAGAACAAGAAGATTATATACGCGCTATTGATATCAGAGACGAAATCAATAAACGCAATGAACCAAAGCAGCCATAGGATGATTCAATTTCCTAACTGCAAAATCAATTTAGGCTTGTCTATTCTTGCAAAAAGAGCAGACGGATACCATGAACTAGAAACGGTTTTTTATCCCATTGCATTGAATGATTCATTAGAAATTTTACCCGCCGATACTTTATCTTTAAATCAATCAGGCATTTCAGTTCCCGGAGATCCAGCTCAAAATCTTTGTTTAAAAGCCTATCATTTACTAAAAAAAGATTTTCCACAGCTTCCATATGTTCAAATGCATTTGCATAAAAATATTCCAATGGGCGCGGGACTTGGAGGAGGATCTAGCGATGGAACTTCGGCTTTATTGATTTTGAATAAGCAATTCTCACTTGGCCTAAGCGATACTCAATTAATACATTATGCGAGTCAGCTTGGAAGCGATTGTCCTTTTTTTGTTTACAACAAGGCCTGTCATGCAACTGGTAGAGGAGAAATTTTAACACCAATTCAACTAGACCTTTCTGATTATCAATTTTTATTAGTCCATCCTGGCAAGCATATTTCCACTGCATGGGCTTTTCAACAATTGACACCTCATACTAAAGCAGAAAGCATACAATCTATCATTTCAAAACCAATTGGTGAATGGAAAAACTATTTGGTGAATGATTTTGAAATACCAGTATTTAAAGCTGATCCTACCCTTTCTCTAATGAAAGAACAACTCTACAAATTAGGAGCTCTTTACGCAAGTATGAGTGGATCCGGTAGTTCTTTGTTTGGGATATTCCCTAAACATCAATTTGAACAAGCTCCAACAATTGAGCATGCTTTACGCATTGATCTAATTTAAAATTTCAAACCAAACCCATATTGCGAACGTTCGTTATTGAATAAAATTTAACGATAACGATTGTAATTTGATATTTTTCAAAAAGTTAGTAAGTATATTGAATATCTTCTCATAAAAGATCAGTTTTTTTGTAATTTCCGTAAGATCACTCTTATCGTATTTTCAAAAAAGCATATTCTATGTCACAAAACCAACCTTTTGGATTATACCATCCCGATTTTGAACATGATGCCTGCGGGATTGGATTTGTAGCTCATATAAAAGGAATTAAATCCCACCAAAACATTGGTGATGCCTTAACTATTTTAGAAAATATGGAGCATCGTGGCGCAAGTGGCAGTGAAGCAAACACAGGTGATGGTGCAGGGATTATGATTCAAATTCCTCATGAGTTTTTCTTTAACGAGTTGTTAGCACAAGGAATACATTTACCCAATTCAAAAGAATATGGTGTTGGATTTTTATTTTTTCCAACTGAAAAAGGAATTGCAGAAGAATGTAAAGATATATTCGGACGTGCGGCAGAAAAAATTGGTTTAGAAATTATTGGCTATCGAAAAGTACCAGTCAATAAAACAAATATTGGAACAACTGCTTTATCAGTTGAGCCAATTATGGAGCAGGTTTTTATTAAGCGTCCAGACCATATTACAGATAGTTTAGCTTTTGAACGTAAACTATTTATTTTAAAAAATTACGCAACACATACCATTAATAATTCCATTAAAAAAGAAGCAATTGGATTTTACATTGCCTCTTTATCTCAAAATGTGATAGTTTACAAAGGGCAATTGACAAGTCATCAAGTGCGTGATTACTTTACAGACCTAAGTCAAAAAACTGCAGTGTCCGCTTTTGGCTTAGTACACTCCCGTTTCGCAACAAACACTTTCCCCTCTTGGAAATTGGCACAACCATTTAGATATATTGCACACAATGGTGAAATCAATACTTTACAAGGAAATCTAAATTGGCTTAGATCTGGCGAAGCAAGTTTCTTGTCACCCTATTTTAGTAAAGAAGAATTAGAAATGGTAATTCCAATCGTTCCTTCTGGACAATCTGATTCAGCTTGCTTAGACAACGTAATTGAATTATTAACCTTATCTGGAAGATCCTTACCTCATGTGATGATGATGTTGATTCCAGAAGCATGGGATGGCAATGACTTAATGGATCCAATTAAAAAAGCATTCTACGAATTTCATGCAGCAATCATGGAACCATGGGATGGACCAGCATCTATCTCTTTCACCAATGGGCAAATGATTGGCGCAACATTAGACCGAAATGGTTTAAGACCATCAAGGTATTGTGTAACCAATGATGATCGGGTTATTATGGCATCAGAAACTGGCGCATTACCAATTGACCAATCCATCATCATTGAAAAAGGTAGATTACAACCAGGTAAAATGTTTGTAGTAGATATGGAAGCTGGTCGTATTATTAGTGATGCTGAATTAAAGCAAACAATTTGCAGCGCACAACCCTATTCAGATTGGTTAAACCAATATAAAATTAGATTAGAAGAATTACCTGAACCAAGAATTCAGTTTACGCATTTAGAACAGGAACAAATATTCAAATACCAAAAAGCATTTGGCTATAGTAAAGAGGACCTTGATTGGATTATTACACCTATGGCTTTGGACGGCAAGGAACCTATAGGTTCGATGGGAACTGACACCCCACTTGCTATTTTAAGCGATCAAGCGCAGCATTTAACAAGTTATTTTAAACAACTATTTGCTCAAGTAACGAATCCTCCAATCGATCCTATCAGAGAAAGAATGGTGATGTCATTGGCAACTTTTGTTGGAAGTCTTGGAAATTTATTAGTAGAAAACCCAACTGATAGCCACTGTGTTGCACTGAAACATCCAATTCTTAACAACCATGAATTGGAAAAAATTAGAAGTATTGATACTGGCGTATTCCAAGCAAAAACTTTACAATGTTACTTTAGAGCAGATGGCAAAGAGGGCTCTTTACAAAGAGGATTAGACAGACTATGTCGATATGCAGTTGATGCGGTAGAGGATGGATTTGAAGTTATTGTATTAACTGATAGGTCTATAGATTCAGAACACGCAGCTATACCAAGTTTATTGGCATGTTCAGCAGTACATCATCATTTGATTAGAAAAGGGTTAAGAGGTAAAGTAGGTATTATTGTAGAAGCGGGTGATGTTTGGGAAGTGCATCATTATGCATGTTTAATTGGATTTGGTGCTACAGCCATCAATCCATATCTAGCCTTGTCCTCTATAAGAGCAATGAAATTAGCAGGTACTTTAAAAACTGATTATGACACAGATAAACTAAAGAAAAACTATATAAAGGCGGTAAATGAAGGATTATACAAAGTATTCTCTAAAATGGGAATCTCCACTTTACAATCCTATCAAGGTGCACAAATTTTTGAAATCATTGGAATCAATAAAGTAGTCGTAGATAAATATTTTACTGGAGCGACATCAAGAATTCAAGGAATGGGCCTAGATGAAATTGCAAAAGAAATTTTAGCAAAACATGAATTGGCCTTTGCAAAAAAATCAACTCCAATTGAACGTTTACCTGTTGGCGGAATTTATCAATGGAAAAGAAGAGGCGAAGCACATTTATTTAATCCACAAACCATACATGCCTTACAACATTCCACCAGCACTGGAGACTATGCTGGATTTAAAAAGTATTCAAAACTTGTAAATGATCAAACAGAAAAAGCTTATACACTTAGAAGTTTATTTGATTTTAAACCTACAAGGCCAAGTATAAGTATAGATGAGGTTGAACCAGCATCCTCTATTTATAAACGTTTTGCAACCGGTGCAATGTCTTTTGGATCCATCTCTTGGGAAGCCCACACGACACTTGCCATTGCAATGAATCGACTAGGTGGAAAAAGTAATACAGGTGAAGGTGGAGAAGATCCAATCCGTTATCAAAAAATGGAAAATGGTGATTCAATGCGTAGTGCAATCAAACAAGTAGCTAGTGCAAGATTTGGAGTAACAAGTCAGTACTTAACTGAGGCTGACGAGATTCAAATTAAAATGGCACAAGGTGCTAAGCCTGGCGAAGGCGGTCAATTACCAGGTGATAAAGTGGACGAATGGATTGGTAAAACAAGACATTCCACGCCAGGTGTTGGTTTAATCTCCCCACCTCCACACCATGATATCTATTCAATTGAAGATTTATCTCAATTAATTTTTGATTTAAAAAATGCGAATCGAGCAGCAAGAATCAATGTAAAATTAGTATCTAAGGCTGGTGTTGGAACCATTGCAGCTGGTGTAACAAAAGCAAAAGCTGACGTAGTTCTTATTGCAGGATATGATGGCGGAACTGGCGCATCTCCACTAAGTTCAATTAAGCATACTGGCCTACCTTGGGAATTAGGATTAGCTGAAACACATCAAACGCTAGTGAAAAATAATCTAAGATCTAGAGTAGTCGTTCAAGCGGATGGTCAAATGAAAACAGGAAGAGATATCGCCATAGCTACTTTACTAGGTGCAGAAGAATGGGGTGTCGCTACTGCTGCATTGGTAGTAGAGGGATGTATCATGATGCGCAAATGTCATATGAATACTTGTCCGGTTGGCGTTGCCACCCAAGATCCTGAACTACGTAAACGATTTAAAGGCGACCCAGATCATGTGGTAAGATTCTTTGAATACATCACTGAAGAACTTAGGGAGATCATGGCAGAATTAGGTTTTAGAACTATTAATGAAATGGTTGGTCAAGTGGATGCCTTAACAATGCGAAAAAATATTGCGCATTGGAAATATAAACACTTAGACTTAAGTGGCGTATTGTATAAAGCAGCGCCAGATGCATCAGTTGGTTTATTTCAAACAGAAATTCAAGATCATGGTTTATCTAATGTTTTAGATTGGCAATTATTAGAAGCCGCTAAACCTGCAATAGAAAATCAATCTAAAGTGCAAGCCGCATTCAACATTAAGAATACAGATAGAACAGTTGGAACTATTTTATCTAATGAAATTTCAAAGAAGTATAAAGAAGCAGGATTACCAGAGAAAACAATTCATTTCAAATTTACAGGTACTGCAGGTCAGAGCTTTGGCGCATTCAATACAAAGGGGGTGACGCTTGAATTAGAAGGAGATGCAAATGACTATTTTGGAAAGGGATTAAGTGGCGCAGAATTAATTGTCTATCCAGATAAAAAGGCGCCTTTTGTTGCTGAGCAAAATATCTTAATTGGCAATGTGGCACTTTACGGTGCAACAAGTGGCCATGCCTATATAAGAGGCAAGGCAGGTGAACGTTTTGCAGTTCGTAATTCAGGCGCATCTGTTGTGGTAGAAGGCATTGGCGACCACGGCTGTGAATACATGACTGGTGGGATAGCGGTTATTCTTGGCGAAACAGGCAGGAACTTTGCTGCAGGAATGAGCGGCGGTATTGCTTACGTATACAACCTTGCAAATGATTTTGCAAGTCTTTGTAATCAAGAAATGGTTGACTTAGACCCAGTGGATGCATCTGATATAAATTTATTACAAAATATGTTGTCTGCACATTATGAAAAAACAGGTAGCGCAGTTGCGAAGTTCATTCTTGCTGATTTAGACAATCAATTGAAAAATTTTATCAAAGTATTTCCACGTGATTATAAAAAAGTATTGGCTACAAAAAAAGTAGCAACACTTAATAAATAAGTGAAATGACTTAGTACAGAATCAATCATTATTAAATGAATTCTGAAAAATAATTTTAGAAAATATCGAAGCTTAAACTATGGGAAAGCCAACAGGATTTAAAGAATATACTAGAACATTACCTACTAAATTACCAGTAGCTGAAAGGATACAAAACTACAAGGAATTTGTACCCTTGATGCCTGAACAGCAATTGAACGAACAATCTGCTCGTTGCATGAATTGTGGTGTTCCTTTTTGTCACAATGGATGCCCATTGGGTAATATCATCCCAGAATTCAATGACGCAGTTTATAACAAAGAATGGAAGGAAGCATATGAAATTTTAATTTCAACCAATAACTTTCCTGAGTTTACAGGACGTATCTGCCCTGCCCCTTGTGAAACTGCTTGTGTATTAGGAATCAATCAACCTGCGGTCACTATCGAAGAAATTGAAAAAAATATTATTGAAATTGCTTTTGAAAAAGGTTTTGTTCAACCAAGAAAACCAAATAATAGAACTGGTAAAAAAGTAGCGGTGATTGGATCTGGCCCAGCCGGTTTAGCCACCGCAGCTCAATTGAATTATGCTGGTCATAAGGTAACCGTTTTCGAACGCGATCCAAAACCAGGAGGATTATTAAGATTTGGAATCCCCGATTTTAAACTGGAGAAAAGCGTTGTTGAACGAAGAATACAAATTTTAGAACAAGAAGGTGTTGAATTTAAATGCAATGCCAATGTAGGAGTAAATATTAGAGTAAGTGATATCAAACGCGAATTTGATGCCATAGTATTAGCTGGAGGCTCTACCATCCCAAGAGACTTACCAATTCCTGGAAGGGAATTAAATGGCGTCCATTTTGCAATGGATTTTTTAAAGCAACAAAACAAAAGAGTAAGCAACCTAAAAATTGAAGAAAATGAATTAACAGCTGCTCATAAAAATGTGGTGGTGATTGGAGGTGGGGATACGGGAAGCGACTGTGTTGGAACATCTAACCGTCACAAAGCAAAAAGTATTACCCAATTTGAATTATTACCAAAACCGCCGGAGGAAAGAGCACCCTATATGCCATGGCCTACCTATCCTATGTTGTTAAAAACTACTACTTCACATGAAGAAGGCGCAGAAAGATTATGGAATATTGCTACTAAAGCATTCATAGGAGATGCGCAGGGAAATTTAAAAGGCATACAAGTAGTTGATGTTGCCTGGACAGCATCAGCTGATGGAAGACCAGCACAATTTAAAGAGATAGAAGGAAGCTTAAGAGAACTCCCATGTGAATTGGTATTATTAGCCATGGGCTTTTTACATCCACAAGCAACTGGCCTACTTGAAGAATTAGAAGTTGAACTAGACGAGCGGGGCAATGTCAAAGCAAATGAAAAACAATTCAAAACAAATGTAAATAATGTTTTCACTGCTGGAGATATGAGAAGAGGTCAATCATTGGTTGTTTGGGCCATCAGTGAAGGAAGAGAGTGCGCAAGACAGGTTGATTTATTTTTAATGGGTAGCTCCCTTTTAGAATCCAAGGATAGTAGTTTACTAGCAAACAGCTATTAATTTTACGAAAATCATATTATAAAATATTACATATTAAATATTTTACGTTTTTTTAAATAAAAAAGGGGCAATTGCCTCTTTTTTCATTTAAACTTTTCCACAATTTATTTTTAATTTTTTGAATAAATACTTGAATAAAATTCATATAAATCAATGCTGTATTGATTTATATGAATTTTAACAATTTTATATAGTATATATTACATTAATTAATATATAATATATTTTACGTTTTTAATTCATTTTTTGTAATTTTAACAGACAATAAATCACATCTATTAATTTATAATATCAATTCGCATTTATGAAAAATGAAACTGTTCAAAAATGGGCTCCTTTCCTTCTCTTATTAGCCGTTGCTATTGCAGCTTTATTTGTTCCTCAATTACCAAGTTATGCCGGAGACGCGTCCACCTATAGTCCTGCTGACATCGCTTGGATCTTAGTAGCTACTGCCCTAGTCTTTATTATGACACCGGGTTTAGCCTTTTTTTATGGCGGAATGGTGCATAGAAAAAATATCATTTCTACAATGATCAAAAGTATCGTTTCTGCAGGTTTAGTTACTATCATCTGGGTAACGATTGGTTATAGCTTAAGCTTTGGAGAAACTATCAACGGTATTATTGGTAATCCAATGACCCATTTATTTTTCAAAGGCGTTGCAGATGGAGCACCTGTTTTACAAGGTGGGGTTCCATTAACTATTCCATTACTCTTATTTGCATTATTTCAATTAATGTTTGCAATCATCACTCCGGGTCTTGTTGTAGGTGCCGTTGCTGAACGTATCAAATTCACTTCTTATATTTTATTCATTGTTCTGTTTATGTTACTAGTTTACGCACCATTAGCGCATTGGTCATGGCATCCAAATGGATTTTTATTGAAGATGGGCGCATTAGACTTTGCAGGTGGAACAGTTGTACATATTAGTGCAGGCTGTGCAGCATTAGCTGGTGCGATAGTTTTAAAATCAAGACGTGCAAAACTAGAGCAACAAGAAATTCCTCCTGCGAATATCCCTTATGTACTGATTGGAACTGGTTTGTTATGGTTTGGTTGGTTTGGCTTTAATGCAGGATCTGCACTTGGTGCAAATAGTCTTGCGGTGAATGCATTTGCAACCACTAATACAGCAGCAGCTGCCGCAGGCTTAGCTTGGATGTTCTTTGATGTTATGCGCGGGAAAAAACCTTCAGTTCTTGGATTTTGTATTGGTGCTGTAGTAGGTTTAGTTGCTGTTACACCAGCTGCAGGTTTTGTTGGCATTCCACAAAGCATTTTTATAGGCGTAGTGGGTGCTGTTATTTCTAATGTATTAAGTCATGCATTTAAATTGTCAAGAGTAGATGATACATTAGATGTATTCCCTTGTCATGGTATTGGTGGAATGGTAGGTATGTTACTAACTGGGGTATTTGCATCTAAAGCGATTAACCCTGCTGGCAACGATGGCTTGTTCTACGGTAACCCAGCCTTCTTCTTGACACAATTAAAAGCAATGTTAATTGTAGTTGCCTATAGCTTCACAGTTTCATATGGTATATTTAAATTAATCGCATTCATATTGCCATTACGTGTGTCTGAAGAAGAGGAAGAACTAGGACTTGATGCAACACAACACGACGAAAAATATGGAAGAAACCCAATGAAAGCATAAAAAAAGGGCATAGCGATTTAAAAAACTTCTGACAAAGTTAATCTGCTATACCCCCGTTAATTAAAACTTATACAATGATAAAAAATATTTTACTTACTACCCTGTTTTTTCTGGTTTTAAATGCAGGCTTTAGTCAATCAGATTCAACAAAATCAAATAATACAATTCACATCTCAGGTAGTGTAGATGCTTATTTAAGAGCAGCATTCAATAGTTCAAAAGAAAACACAAATAATTTTACCAGTTTTACAAATTCAAATCAAAAACTGCAATTAGGAATGATTTCAGCAAAGGCTGATTATACAAAAGGGAATTTTTACGCTACTGTTGATCTAGGATTTGGTAAAAGAGCCGAAGAATTTTCATATAATGATAAAGGCATTTTAGCAAATTTAAAACAGGCTTATATTTCCTACTCAATTTCCGACCGATTCAGGTTAAGTGCTGGTAAATGGGCCACTCATGTTGGTTATGAACTATTAGATGCCCCATTGAACAGAAATTATAGCATGTCTTATGGCTTTTCATACGGTCCATTTTTTCACACAGGAGTTAAAGCCGATTTTGCAGTCAATAGTAAATCTGGACTGATGTTCGGTATCGCCAACCCTACTGATAATTTAAACGCAATTTCACCATACAAGGTGATCATTGGACAGTACAGTAATAAATTTTTTAAGGACAAGACTGTCCTTTATATCAATTATCAAGGAGGAAAAACAGGTGATGAATCTAACTATAACCAATGGGATCTAGTACTTACAAATACATTGACGGATCAATTAGCCATTAATTATGATGGAACAGTTTTTATGAATAAAGTAGCTGGCAAAAAAAGTATTTGGAAAAGCAATGCCTTTTATGTGAATTATGACCCAAACAAAAAAATAGGATTCACTTATCGCTCTGAATTCTTCTATGATAAAAATGCAATATCAGCGGGGGCATTTGCAACTAATATCTTTGCAAATACCCTTTCGTTGAATTATAAAATACATAAATTAACGATTCTACCAGAATTAAGAATTGAGTCCGCTAAAGACCCCATTTATTTGAATAAAGAAGGCAACGCAGCGAATAAATCTGCAAGTTTTATACTGGCAGCCATCTATAAATTTTAACGGTTTTATTGGTTTTTAAGCAAGCAATCTACGGCCTGAATTTCTATTCGGGCCTTTTTTGCTATATTAGCGACTAAGATGAAAACAATCCTTCGCCCAATTCAATTCCTTTATTGCTGCTATGCACTTTTTGTATTTGCATTGCTTACAATTATTTCTTTACTCAGCATGTTGATTACCTTACCCTTAGGTGAGAAAAATCTAACAAAGCGTATCTATAAAATTGCAAGGTACTTTTCTAAAGCATTATACCTATTCTTAGGAATGCGTCATAAAGAAATTTACGAGGGAAAGCATCATTTTGATAAACCCCATGTATTTGTGGGTAACCACAATTCCTATATGGATATCCCCCCGATTGTAAGACTCAAACATCAGCCAATACGCCCATTAGGGAAATTTGAATCCTCAAAAATTCCTCTTTTTGGCCTTTTTTACAGACATGCTGTTATAATGGTTGATAGAAGTAACCCGGAAAAAAGAGCAGAAAGTCTTAGAAATCTGAAGGAAGCTTTAAAACAAAAAATATCCATTTTTATTTTTCCAGAGGGGACATTTAGCATGACAGAGGACCAGCCTTTAAAATCATTTTACAATGGCGCTTTTAAATTAGCCATTGAGATGCAAGTGCCCATTCAACCAGTTCTAATGGTAGATGCTGTTGATAGAATGCATTTTAATAGCATATTTAGTCTTCGTCCAGGATTAAATAGGGTTGTATACCTTCCAACAGTCTATGTTGACAACTACACCATCGAAGACTTAGATATTTTAAAAGAACAAGTGTACAAAATGATGGATGATGGACTAAGAAGATATAGAGCGTATCCAGGATCTTAATGTATTTTTGCAACCAAAATGTACGCCGAAATAATCATACCATTAGCCCTGCCCAAAAATTACACATGGGCCATCCCAACTGAAATGTCAGAAGGGGTTATGATTGGTATGCGCGTAGAAGTAATGTTAGGGTCTAATAAAAGATATGCAGGTATTATTAAACGTATTGTAAATGAAAAGCCAGCTTCTTTTAATCCAAAACCGATTCTTGGTGTATTAGATGATGAACCAATTGTATTTCAAGCACAACTAGACCTATGGGAATGGATGGCCAACTATTACATGTGCACAGAGGGCGAAGTAATGCAAGCTGCAATACCAAGTCATTTAAAAATATCGAGTGAAAGTGTTTTTATATTAAATGAAGAGTCACATATAGATGGACAACAATTAACAGACACAGAATATATAATTTCAGAAGCTTTACAAATAAAAAAACAATTAAGTTTAGTAGAAATCCAAAAGCTTCTTGATAAAAAGTCTGTTTATCCTGTTATTAACAAATTAATCCAAAAAGGGATATGTAGTGTACTAGAAACGATGCATGACAAATACACCATCAAATTTGAAAATGTATTGCATTTACACCCTCACTATAAGTCAGAGGCTGAATTAGAAAAATTAATGAATGATTGGAGTAGAGCACCCAAACAATTGGCACTTCTTCTATCATTTTTACATTTACAAAAAACAGAAGGACATGTTCAACAAAAAGCTTTACTAGAAAAATCTGGAGCCTCAAGTGCCCAGTTGAAAGCTTTAGTTGACAAAGGAATAATAGTTATTGAGAAAAGAAAAGTTGACCGCCTTGCAGTAGACTTAAGCTTGGGCAATAGAAATTTGCACCAACTTTCTCCTCAACAACAACTTGCGTTTAATTCCATTACGGAACAAATGAATACCCATTCGGTTAATTTACTACATGGCATTACAGGTAGTGGTAAAACACAGATTTATGCTGCATTGATAGAAAAAGCGATTCAGGCTAATCAGCAAGCATTATATATGTTACCTGAAATTGCATTGACTGCTCAAATGATACGTAGGCTTAAACAATATTTTGGTGGCAAAATTGCCATATACCATTCTAAGTTTAACCCCAACGAAAGAGTTGAAATTTGGAATAAGGTAAAGTCTGGTGAAGTTAAAATCGTTTTAGGTGCAAGGTCGGCACTATTCCTACCATATAAAAATTTGTCTTTAATTATAGTAGACGAAGAACATGACCCTTCCTATAAACAACAAGATCCAGCACCAAGGTATCAAGCAAGAGATACAGCAATATACTATGCCAATAAATTGGGTGCTAAAATAGTTCTTGGATCTGCAACACCATCAATCGAAACTTTTTACAATGCAATGCAGAATAAGTTTGGTTACTACCATCTAAATGAAAGATTTAGTGAAGGTGCTTTGCCTAAAATGACCATTGTAGATACAAAAAAACAGTCAGATCAATCTGCTATACTCACCCCCTATTTGCTAGAAGCAATACAAGCTACTGTAGCAAATAATAAACAAGTGATTCTTTTTCAGAATAAAAGAGGCTATGCACCTTATATAATTTGTGAAACATGTGGTTGGATACCCCATTGTAAACAATGTGATGTTAGTTTAACACTACATAAAGCCAAACATTTACTTTCATGTCACTACTGCGGCGCCACCTACCCGGTGGTTCATACTTGTGAAGCCTGTGGAAAACAAAGTTTTAAACAAAAAAGTTTTGGTACTGAACAAATAGAAGAAAAATTAGCAAAAGCATTACCCCATATTAGAATCGCAAGAATGGACTTGGATAATGTTAAAGGCAAAAATGAACATGATCAATTGATTCAGCTTTTTGAACAAAAGCAGATTGATGTCTTGGTTGGAACACAAATGGTCGCAAAAGGATTGGATTTTGAAAATGTAGACCTAGTCGGAATTGTGGATGCAGATAGCTTATTGAATTTCAACCAATACAGGGTTAATGAAAGGGCTTTTCAAATGATGGAACAAGTTAGTGGAAGAGCTGGAAGAAAAAATGATCAAGGAAGAGTGATTGTACAGCTAAGTCAAACCAATCACCCTGTAATTGAATTTGTAAAAGACCATGACTACCTTTCATTTTATCAATTTGAAATAAATAATAGAAAACATTTTGCCTATCCCCCTTTTAGTCGTTTAATGAGCATATTATTTAAACACAAAGAAAATCAACTAGCGGAAGAAGCAGCCAATCATTTTTTAAAGTCCTTAGATCCATTGATTCAAAAGACGGTAATAGGACCTGCACAACCAATCATCAATAGAATAAGGAATAAATACATTTGGGAACTATGTATTAAAATAAGTAAGCAACCCCAACAATTGCAAATTGCAAAAAAACAGTTGCTTCATTTTATTCATTTAATTTCGGTACATCCAAGGTATAAGTCTGTACAAATCATCATAGATATTGACCCGAATTAAATGAAGCTTCAAGAAAATATATCTTTAAAACCATACCATAGTTTTGCTTGCGAAGAGACCACCGCCTTCTTTATAAAAGTTCAAACAAAAGAAGTTTTATTAGAGGCTATTAACTGGGCAAATGAAAACAAAGTGCCCTTTTTGATTTTAGGCGCCGGGACGAATATATTATTTACAAAGCATTACAACGGATTAGTTATAAAATTAGAGCTTACAGGGATTCAGAAAGTACAAGAAACAGCTTCTGATATCATTTTGCAAGTTGGAGCTGGAGAAAACTGGTCCCATTTTGTGAGTTACTGTGTGCAAAAATCTTGGGGTGGTTTAGAAAATCTAAGTTTAATACCTGGCACTGTGGGTGCAGCTCCAATTCAAAACATTAGTGCTTATGGTGTTGAAGTATGCGAGCATATATTAATCATCCAAGCTTTTGATACAATTAAAAACAACTGGACTACGATTGCAAAAGATAACTGTGCTTTTGGTTATAGAGATAGTATTTTTAAGCAAGATCCCACTAGGTATATTGTAACTGCTGTTCAATTTAAATTATCAAAACAGCCAAGATTAAGAACAGATTATGGTGCTATTAAATCCGTATTACACGATAGAGGGATTCACAATCCAAGCGTAGAATCTATAGCAAGTGCTGTTGCTTATTTAAGATCAAATAAATTACCTGACCCTAAGAAATTGGGAAATGCAGGTAGCTTTTATAAGAACCCCACAATTTCTACAATTGAATACGAAAGGCTTATTTTACAATTTCCAACTTTGATGGCTTATCCTATAGATGATCATAACTATAAAATTTCCGCTGGTTGGCTCATAGAAGCTTGTGGGTGGAAAGGAGTCATTAAAGACAATGTTGGTTGTTACAAAGACCAAGTCTTGGTCATTGTAAACTATGGCGCAAATTTAGGGAAAGTGATTTTAGAGTTCTCCGAGGCTATTGAACAATCTGTTCAATATAAATTTGGAATTCTTCTGGAGCGAGAAGTTAATATTTTATAATAAAATCTACGCGCCTGTTCTGTGCTCTACCTTGCTTTGTTTTATTATCTGCAATGGGTTGAGTTTCAGCCATACCTAATGAAGAAGTTCTATTGATAGCAAGCCCTTTTTTTACTAAATAGGATTGTACTTTTTTCGCTCTTGAGTAAGATAAACGGTCATTTATTTTACGAGAACCAGTATTGTCTGTATGTCCGGTAATCGTCAAACTTGTTTGAGGATACTGAGTCATAATTTGTATTACTGTATCCAAAACTTTTAAAGATTTCGATGCAATATTTGCTTGACCAATTTCAAATTTCAATGCTGTTGAAACCTTGTTCAACAATGGCTGAATATCTTCACATCCATTATTGCCAGCAATTCCAGCTATGGATGGACATTGGTCTAATTCATCATTCACACCATCCTTGTCAGTATCAGGAATGGCACATCCATTATAGCGAGATAAACCAGCTACTCCTGGACATTTATCTTGGTCATCAGGAATACCATCTTTGTCGGTATCTGGAACAGGGCAACCTCTATATTTTGGACTACCTTCTGCATTTGGACATTTATCATTTTCATCATTGATGCCATCTCCATCTTCATCAGGAACAGGGCAGCCTTTGTATTTTAACAACCCAGACCTTTCAGGACATTGATCTATTTCATTTGATACGCCATCGTCATCTTGGTCCGCTTGAATTGGTGCTTCCGGCAATGCAATTGCTTTCTTATCTTTTAACTTTAATGGGAATGAATAACTCACTCCGTAATTCATATGCTTCTTCGTTAACTTAGAAGCTTCTGCATTATGTGTACTAAATAAATGTAAAAAAGAGCCTTGCTTGGATTTGAATTGAACACCAATTCCCATTGGTGCATAGGCATTGAAATTTGCCGGATCTTTTGATAAGCCAATACCTAATATACCATAAGGCACAATTGGCTTATCATCATTAGCAAGCTTTATATGAACTCTTGCATCTAAGGCTGTATAAAGACTATTTTTTGTCGCTTTTGCTTGACCTGAAGAGAAGTAATAAGGGTACTTTAAAGATGCCAAGTCCAAGTTGGCAACTAAATCTAATTTTGGCGCAATCCCTTTAAATAATTGTAAGCCAAAGGCAGGTGTAGAAACAGTTAACCCCTCCGTGAGAGGGGTTTTCTTGAAATTCAGTATAGATGCTTTTAAAGCAATCGAAGCTGGTTTAATATTATTTACTCTTTGTTCTTGCGCATTGCTTGAAAGTGCAGCAAATAAAATAAAGGTTAGCCCAATTACTTTTTTTGACATTATGTATGATTTAGTTCAATGGTAAGCTATAGCTAATACCATAGTTGTAAGAAGCGGTATGAGATTTAGACATTTTAGTTGCGTAATTAAACATCACGTTAAGATTTGAACCTTTGAATGATTTAATTTGCAAACCTAAGCCTACTGGCGCATATGCACTGTAATTTCTTAAGGCATAGCTTCTTATACCTAAACCTACTGAAACAAATGGATTTACAAGATGGTCATTTTTAAACATTTTTACATTTAAACCTGACTCAACTGAAGTATAAAAATATTCTGTTGAACTGTTAAAAGCACTTGGCTTATAATCTGGCTTTCTTGTAATTGAGAAATCAAAGTTTGAAAAAATATCAACTTGTTCGCTGTAATGAGTGGTATAGTTAACACCAAATGAATTAGTTGTTGATGCTAATTGACCCCATTGTTTTTTATTTAAAACAGATCCTATTGTTCCATTTTGAACTTTCTCTGCGGTTCCAAAATCTAAAGCATTAAATCTTACAGCAATAGATGTTTTCTTCTTGCTTTCTTGAGCTTGTACGGCTGTAAATAAACCTAAAGCGAATAGAGAAAATAATAATTTCTTCATATTAATTGTTTGTTAAATGTCTCACAAAATTAGGCCTAAATGGGTTATTATTGAAATTTTTTTTGCCTACCTTTTATCGTCCAACTTGGGGTTCGTTTTTGAGTACCCAATGGCGTCTACCGCGACTTTTACAATACCGTTTGACTTGAAAACCAACTGTTTAGCTGCAGATTGACTTAAATCGATGACCCTGCCCTTTTTGAGCATATTGGGATGCATCCTATCATTGATCCTAACCATGACTGTTTTCCCATTCTGCAAATTTGTCACCCTAACGATGGTATTGAGCTTAAATAAATTACAGGCAGCTGTGTATTTGTTGTTATAATAATGCTCGCCTGTAGATGTCCAAGTACCATTTAAACTTTTACTATAAAAGCTTGAAATACCCTCAATATGGTTTATTTCAATTTTGATCCTATTGGTGTCAATCTTTTTCTTGTACTTTTTGATATTGACACTATCTAGGTAATTTTCCGTTGTAAGTGTATTTGTGTAAATATTTTGGGCAAAACCAGACATACCAAAAATGCAAAAGCAAATTAGGAATGCTGATTGAACAACACACCCGTAAACTATTTTTTTTGATTTTTTGTACATGCGTTTAAATTTCAGTCACACTAACCACACTATCGATATTCAAAGGACCATAAATATGTGGAAACAACTCATTTAAATCTTCTGCTAATTCAAATAAAACTGGTCTTTGTATTTTAATCTTTTCAATTTTTAATTTCACCAATCCTGTTTGGCCTTGGTAAAATCTCTCTAATACACCTTCAATCTGTCTTTCGATTGAACAATGAATAAATCCGTCCTTTTCAAATGTTGCTGGCACATAGCTTTGTTGAGCCTGTGCTGCTTCCCATGCTTGCGCTGTTGTCACATGATATATAAATTCGCTTTCCATTTTTTTTCTAATTTAAATTATTTAATAACTCTTGGTAAACGCTGGTCGATCAACATTAAATCTGCAACCACCATCGCTGTTACCGCTTCTAATACAACAGGCACCCTTAATGCGATACATAGGTCATGCCTGCCTTTTACTGAAAAATCTTCTTGTTCATTGGTTTCCCAATTCAGTGTATGCTGTGTCTTAGGGGTAGAGGAAGTTGGCTTCACCGCAATTCTAAACACAAAATCGTTCCCATTGGTATAACCCCCAACTACACCACCAGCATGATTCGTCTTTGTCTTACCTGAAACATCTACAATAGCATCATTATGTTGCACACCATACATATTTGCAGCTGCAAATCCTGTGCCAAATTCAATGCCTCTAATTGCTGGGATAGCAAATACAGCATGACTGATTAAAGATTCAACAGAGTTGAAAAAATGCTCACCTAAACCCACTGGCAAACCTTTAACCACACATTCAACAATACCGCCTACACTATCTTTTTGATCAATGGCATTCTGTAAGCCTTTCTCTATATCCGTTTCTCCTCCAATACTTAAAATGCTTGACTGAATATCTATTCCTTTTAATAATTTCTTAGCAACGACACCTGCACCTACTAATCCTGCAGTCAACCTGCCGCTAAAATGTCCCCCACCTCTAAAATCTTCAAAGCCTCCAAATTTATGGTGTGCAGTAAAATCAGCATGTCCTGGCCTAGGCACTGCACGTTGTTTTTCATAATCCCCGCTTCTGGTATTATTATTTTCAAACAACATCATCAATGGCGCACCTGTGGTTGTATCATTGAAGATACCAGATTTGAAAAAAGGAATATCATCTTCTTGTCTTGGCGTAGTGCCCTTTTGCTTTCCTCCTTTGCGACGCTCCATGTCTTCTACAAAATCGGTTTGTTGTAATGGCAATCCTGCAGGACATCCATCTATAACAACACCAACGCATGCGCCATGTGACTCGCCAAAAATTTGAACTTTAAATAAGGTACCAAAACTATTCATGTATGATCGATTATTGTGTTATAGTGTATACAAGTTAAGCAATTTAAGACAAATCAACTTTTGCTCCTAAATGCTTTAAATGCGCGTAAAAATCGGTGTAAGACTTATTTACAGCCTCTGCATCGGTAATGGTAACTGGGCCATTAGCACAAAGTGCAGCAACACCACAAGCCATTGCGATTCGATGATCATGTTGTGAGAATACCTCTGAACCATGAATGCCTGTGCCGCCATAAACCAACATGGTATCCTCATTTAAGTCAATTCGAATACCCAATTTGGCAAATTCAGTTTGCAATGTAACTCCTCTATCACTTTCTTTATGTGCTAAACGACTCACCCCTTTTATAGTAGAAACGCCGTTACAAACAGCTGCCAAAGCAACCAATGGAGGAAATAGGTCAGGGCAATCCGTCGCGTCAAATTCAAACGCAATTAATTCTTTAGAAGCATCTTTTGATGGTCCAATTAAAATCGAGTCCTCCAATATTTCAATTGAAGCGCCAGTTGCTTTTAATGCCTGCATTACTGATCTGTCTGCTTGTGTAGAATTCAATTGTAATCCCTTTACAGTGATCGGTCCTGCAATAGCGCCTGCAACTAATAAAAATGCAGCTCCGCTCCAATCCCCTTCTACTGTATATTCAATATGCGCTGCCAATGGTGGATGTGCTAAAAATTCAAAACGCTCGTATGCTTGATGTGTTACTTTCCAGCCAAAATCATTTAAGACCGATAAAGTCAAATCTATATAAGGTTTGCTTTTTAAATCTTGTACATGGATTACTGCATCAGTTGAACCAGATGCAGCATATGCCATTAATAAACCAGTCAAAAATTGAGAACTCAAAGAGCCGTCAACTGTGATTGTTGCTGGCTTTAAAGGGCCTTTTATTTGTATTGGCAAATACCCCGATTTAGATTGAATCTCAATTCCTAAACTCGGGAAAATTTCATCAAAAAAATGCATCGGTCTTTTTACTAAACTACCTTGTCCTTGGATGGTAATTGTATGATTACTTAAAGCAGCAATAGGTGTAAACATTCTTATACCTAAACCACTTTCTCCACAATTCATCTCTGGACCAATTGGACGAACACCATTAGATTGAACATGCATTTCAGTTGCTTCAACCTTGACTGTTGCACCCAATTTTTGGATCACATCAATCGCAGCTAGGTCATCATTTGAATGACCAGGATTCAAGATTTTGGTTGTGCCCTGATGTAACAATGCAGCAGCACAAGCTCTTTGCATACTGCTTTTGCTTGCTGGCGCAATCTGAACCCCTGTTAATTTATTTGGATGAACTGTAGCAATCATTTTAAGAATACAGTTTAATCAGTTTTTGTAAAGTCTTCATTGGAATAGTTTCATATACACCCTTTCCAATTTTATTTAAAAGCACATATTGCATTCCTGCATTGGCTTTCTTTTTGTCTTTTTGCATGACTTCCATAGCGGCATCCACATCAAAATGCATCGCTGTTGGTAAACCATATTTTTTAAGGGTTTCTACTAAAATTCCTGTACTTGTGAAACCTTGTAATACCTGTGAAATTTTTGCAGCATACACCATACCCACACTAATTGCGTGCCCATGCAATAAAGCATGTTCATTTTCAATGGCATGTCCCAATGTATGTCCAAAGTTCAATAGCTTACGATCTCCTTTTTCAAACTCATCTTTTTGAACCACTTTTACTTTGATCTCCACATTTTTTTGAATTAATGCAGCTAAAGCTTTTTTATTTTTTTGATAAAAGGCTAAATTATTTTCATTTAATTCCTTCATCATTTTTGCATCTTTGATAGCAGCATGTTTGATGATTTCGGCAAAGCCATTTTCCCATTGGTAGCTTGGCAAAGTCGTCAAGAAACTATGATCGTATACTATAAAAGCAGGTTGGCGAATCAAGCCCACCATGTTTTTATAAACACCCACATCAATTCCATTTTTACCCCCAATAGAAGCATCCACCATCGCTAATAATGTAGTTGGCACAAAACCAAACTGTACACCGCGCATAAAAATACCAGCCACATAACCAACCATGTCTGTTACTACTCCACCGCCAACTCCAATCAAAAAAGATTGTCTATTAGCACCAAAGTTTAACAAAGCTTCTATGATAAAATCTACCGTTGCTTGTTGCTTATGAATTTCTCCTGCAGGAATCACAATCGTAGGTTTCCCTTTAAATTGTTTTTGATGCAGCGTATACACATTCTCATCTGTGATATAAATGGCATTTGTTTTATTGACCATTTTACTAATCGATGCAATTTTGCCATCTAACACAAACTCAACGGTGCTGTTTGAGAATTTAACTTTCCAATTTTTCATGTAGCTACTTTTATAACAACTAAAATTGCTGGGCGAACCCGGCAATTTTAGCTATTCATAATTTTATTTTGCTGTTGGATACTTTCCATATGAACCGCATCCATATACTTAGTGATAAAATCGTCACTCAATCCCATCTTATTTCCTTTCACAACCGCTCTTTCTAAAATCTCATTCCAACGATTCGTTTGTAAGATAGTGATGTCGTTGTTCTTTTTGTATTCACCAATTTTTTGTGCTACTTTCATACGAGTAGATAATACTTGTAACAACTCATCATCTAACTGATTAATTTGTTGACGTAATTTCTCTAATGCCATATGGAATTCTTCAGAAGCAACATCTTCTTTTCTCCAACGGATTGCTTCCAACATTTCCTTCAATACTTCTGGCGTGATTTGTTGTTTCGCATCACTCCATGCATTGTCTGGATCGATATGTGATTCAATGATTAAACCATCAAAATCTAAGTCAATTGCTTGTTGTGCTACTTCTTGTAAAATATCACGACGACCACAAATATGTGACGGATCATTGATCATTGGTACATTAGGAAAACGACGTTTCATCTCAATCGCCAAATGCCACATAGGTGCATTACGGAATTCTGTATTACCATATGAACTAAAACCTCTATGGATTAATCCAAGGTCTTCGATCCCCGCTTTCGCAATACGTTCCATACCGCCTACCCATAATTCTAAGTCTGGATTCAATGGGTTCTTAATTAAAACAGGCACTTTAACCCCTCTTAAAGCATCTGCAATTTCTTGCACACTAAAAGGGTTTACAGTGGTTCTTGCACCAATCCATAACACATCCACATCAAAATGTAAAGCATCTTCTACTTGTTTAGCAGTAGCTACCTCTACCGCAATGGGTAAACCGGTTTCCTTTTTTGCTTGTTGCATCCAAGGCAAACCTTTTGTGCCTATTCCTTCGAAACTTCCAGGTCTTGTTCTTGGTTTCCAGATGCCTGCACGCATAATGTCTACTTTGCCAGTAGCAGCCAATCGCTTAGCAGTTTCCATTACTTGATCTTCGGTTTCTGCACTACAAGGACCAGAAATAATCAATGGCGCCTTTTTTAATAAACTTTCCATGTTACCCAATTTTAATATTAGAGATGTTGTTATTTATTATCCTTCGTTTGATCCTCTTTGACCACCGCTATCCGCATCATTCATACGAATTCGACGACCTTTATAGTTTTTGCCATCTAAAGCTGAAATCATTTTTTTAGCAGAACCTGCTTCAATTTCAATCCAGCTATTCATATCTCTCATGTCAATTCTGCCTAAGACATCCTTCTTTAAATCACTCATGTCTAGAATGAATTGCAAGAAACTTGCTTTGTAAAAACCATCTTTTGTACCCAAATTGACGAACAAACGCTTTGCTCCAGCTGCACCTCTTGATTGAGCACGGCCACCGCGATCTCCACGATCACCACCACCAAATTCCTGACGGCCTCTGTCACGATTGCGATCTTGTTGTTGCATTGGTTCTCTACGACCATTCTTTTCTGCAGCTCTTAAATTTAAGTCTGGTGCATTTTCATAATAACTTAAGAAACGGTTGAATTCTAAAGCAGCGACTCTTTTCAAAATCTCTTCTTTAGACATGTCTGCAAATTTCTCTGCCAACATTGGTACATAAGTTTCATAATCGCCATGGCTCACATCTGTAGACATTAATTTATCCATTACATGGAAAAATTGCTTTCTACAAACATCTTTACCACTAGGGATATCTAGTTTATGAAAAGTACTCTTGTTGATATTTTCAATCTGACGTAATCTATATGTCTCTCTTGCATGAACAATAGAAATACAAACACCTTGACTACCAGCACGGCCGGTACGACCACTTCGGTGTGTATACACTTCCACATCATCTGGTAATTCAAAATTGATGACGTGCGTAATGCCTTTTACATCAATACCACGAGCAGCAACGTCAGTTGCGATCAACAATTGTAATGATTTATCTCTAAACTGACCCATTACTCTATCACGTTGTTGTTGTGTTAAGTCGCCATGGATCGCATCAATATCGTATCCTTCTCTTGTTAAACGAGCTGCAACATCTTGTGCATCTGCTTTCGTTCTTGTGAAGATGATACCATATATGCCTGGGTTAAAGTCAATGATTCTTTTTAAAGTCTCATATCGATATTGTGCAGAGGTCACATAATATTGGTGGTCAATGCTCTTATTCGTTGCATTTACTTTACCAATCGTTACTTCTACTGGCTCTTTCATGTAACGCTTACTTACTTTTCGGATTTCAGTTGGCATTGTTGCACTAAACAACCAGATACTTTCTCTGTTAGGTGTATTCTTTAAGATAAACTCAATGTCTTCTTGGAAGCCCATGTTCAACATTTCATCTGCCTCATCTAATACGACATATTCAATTTGCTCTAAATTGATTGCTTTTCTTTCGATCAAATCGATTAAACGACCTGGTGTAGCAACAATAATTTGAACGCCTCTTTTAAGGTCTCTAATTTGCATACTAATGGATGTACCACCATATACAGCTAAAACTTGTAAACCTGGAACGTGCTTTTTGAATAAGTTTAACTCATTCACAATTTGCATACACAATTCTCTTGTAGGACAAACAACCAAAGCTTGAGGATACCTATCAGCAGTTTTAATCAACTGCAACAAAGGCAATCCAAAGGCCGCTGTTTTACCAGTACCTGTTTGTGCTAATCCAATAAAATCTTTTGTACCACTAATCAATACTGGAATGGCGCGCTCTTGAATCTCTGTTGCGTGCGTATAACCTAATTCTGTAACTGATTTCACCAACTGATCATTGATTCCAATTTCAGCAAAAGTTTTTTTAGTCTTTACTGCTTCAATCAATTCATTCGTTGTATTCATCTCTTCTGTTTTCTTCATTTTTAATTTTTTATTTTCTTTGAATAAGAATTTTATTTTAAAATTCTTTTAATACCATTGGCATTCTCAATCAAATCGGACAAGTATTCAAAATTTTCTTTTTCAAGACATGATTTAAACTTTCTTAATTGACTAATATGCTCATTTAGCACATCCAACACATTTTCCTTATTCTGCATGAAGATGGGAACCCACATTGCCGCATTGGACTTTGCCAAACGCACTGTGCTTTCAAAACCACCACTCGCTAATTCAAAAATAGCATCAGACTCTTTCTCCTTCTCTAACACGGTATTTGCCAATGCAAAAGAAGTGATATGCGATATATGGCTTACATAAGCCACATGAATGTCGTGCTTCATTGCATTCATGTATAATATATGCATCCCTAATTGCTCAAACACTTGCTCTACTAATTTCAAAGCATCTTCATCAATTTGCTCTTTATTGCAAATGACAGTCGCTTTTTCTTTAAAGGCATCTTTTTGAGCCGCTTCTGGACCACTAAACTCAGTTCCCCACATTGGGTGGGTTGGAACGAATCTTCCTTTATTGGAATGCGCGTTCGCGATTTGTACAATACTTTCCTTAGTAGACCCTACATCAAATACAACCTGCTTGTCAATTCGATCTAAAATAGTTGGCAGCAATTTTTCTGCAATATTCACCGGCGTCGCAATAGCAATTAGGTCGGAGGATGCAATGGCTTCTTCCAAAGACATTATTTCATCGACGATTCCTAATTTCAATGCTTGTTCTTGGTGCAAAGGATTATTGTCTACTCCAATCACATGATCCACAAAGCCTTTTTGCTTTAGGGTCATGGCCATAGAGCCACCAATTAATCCAATACCAATCACTGTTAAACGCATGCTTCAATTCTTTTAATTGCTTCACTAAATTTTTCTAATGACCCACACAAACTAACACGGATATAATCGTTACCCGCAGAACCAAAGATTCCACCTGGTGTGATAAAAACATTTGCTTCGTAAAGCACTTTATCACTCAACGCATAACCGTCTTTGAATGTGGCTGGAATTTTTGCCCAAACAAACATTCCAACTTGTTGTTTCGAATAAGCACATTTTAAAACATCTAATAATTCAAATACTTTTTCGCGACGTGCTGTATAAATTTTATTCACGGATTCATACCAACTTTCATCTAGACTTAATGCTTTTGAAGCAGCTAGCTGGACCGGTAAAAACATACCGCTATCCATATTGGATTTAAACCTAAGTATTTCATTGATTCTGTCTTCGGCAGCAATTAACATGCCGACTCTCCACCCTGCCATGTTCTGGCTTTTACTCAGAGAGTTCAATTCGATCACCACCTCTTTTGCACCTTCGATAGACAATAAACTTTCAGGTTGATTGTTTAAGATAAATGCATAAGGATTGTCATGACAAATCAATATTTGATGCTTCTTCCCAAAGGCAACCAATTGCTCAAAAAGGGCTTTGGTTGGACTTTG